>ERZ1106973.170-NODE-170-length-88172-cov-15.603380_pt1 | contig 88172 bp, 89 predicted proteins | sample MGYA00403686_ERZ1106973 | MGnify/ENA primary metagenome ERZ1106973 (study PRJEB35170, sample SAMEA104062408) | human gut metagenome | biome: human gut; feature: human-associated habitat; material: faeces | place: Denmark | collected 2012-11-06 ...
TTTCTGAATCCATATTTTAAAATCTTAAATTATTAAATTACACAACTGGTATTGTCTCGGAATACAAAATAAAGGAAGAAGAGAACAGGATGAAACCACCTGTCACTTATAGTCATCCAAAGTCAGTTATTGTCATGATACACATGACGGGGGGGACGGAGATGCCGTTCCGTTCGGACGGTTCTTCCTATGCGGAGGCGACATCAGAGGCCCGTAGTGGTGTGGAAAAGCGAGCGGGATTCCGTTTCCTTGTCCACCGTTCCTTTTTAATCCTTATGGGCAGGCGTGAGAGCGCGCATCCGTCCGGATACGGATTCTTAAATTATCGGTCTATGGGAGTGTAAAAGTATTAATCCGTTAATGGAGAATTATGAAGGAAGACCATAAGGTGTACACGGCTACATTCTCCATTTGCAGAAGTGTAGAAGTAGTAATCCATTAATGAAGATAATGCAGAAAAACCATAAACCATATACGGCTCACTGCCGCTCTCCATTTGTAGATGTGTAGAAGTAACAATCCATTAATGGACAATAGGGCATGTAAAGGGCAGATTTCCCGTATATTCGCCTCCTTATTCCCGAATTATGGACGTAAGTCATATGATTATGGAGAGATATCCACCCTTTTATGGGGAGAGCAGCCGGCAAACACCTGATGGAAATGCCTCGTAAATCACAGGAGAATAGCCATACAATGGGCTAATACACAATAATTATTGGATAAATGTGGTCCGCTCCTGCGGACAGCAAGTTGTGTTTTCGTTTAACGAAAACAGGACGGTTTAACGGAGAATACACCGATAAACCGTTACTTATTTCAAGCTCCAGCGTCGCTTTTTACATATCTAACTATAATTCATTTGAAATCACAAAACAGATTGAACCGAATGTGGTTAGTTTGTCTGTTTATTTCATGTCCGAATCATTAGTATGCTATGTTGCAAAGTTCGTATTCATTATGAAAAAATCCGCTTACGAGAACAAGATATTCAGGTAATTTGCCATCCTTTCCCCAAAGAAGTTCGATGTTAAAAAGTTCAGAAAGCGTTTTGGCTATGTCAAATCCGAAGGCTTCGAGTGACGGACGCACTTTTTCCGGGTGTCGGCATGGTGTGCCGCAGTTACGCGTACACTCGTTATCTGAGCAGTGAAGACATTTACCTATATAGGCAAATGAACGCCCTCCATATTTCCGTTCCATATCCAATAATTCGCTCTCGATTCGTATCCGTTCCGGTAAAATGAGTTTTTGTGTATATTCAATCGGAATATCTTTGTCTTCAGGGATTATCTTCGTTGCCATAAGATGTGCATACTTGTATTGTCGGAGAAACGATTCCGTATCAAAATCAAATGGAGGACACCCCCAACTTTTACCGTAATTGGTACATTGTTTGCAAAGTTCAAGAAAATGTGGTTCGTCACGGAATTCGGCGATGTATCCTTCAACAGTGATGTCTGAAGTAAAATTTTCTACAGTGTATATACTCATTGTTTCAAAATCATTGTACCGCATAAGGAGTCGAAACGGATGTTTTCATTTTGGAAAAGTCTGTCAATGTATCCGCTTTTCTGCATTTCAGACGCGGTCAAGCAACTTAAATTCGGGGTATCTAACAATGCTATCGAATCGCACATGGACAACGCGATGTCAAGTTCATGTGTCGAGAACATGATACATTTTTTCTCGTCGTGGACAAGCCTACGAAGCAACGCCACAAGTTCGTAGCGATTAGGCATGTCAAGAAAGGAAGTCGGTTCATCAAGGAGAATGATAGGAGTATCCTGTGCCAATGCACGAGCAATCATCACACGCTGGCATTCGCCATCCGACATTTTATCCATCGTGCGGTTTGCATAAGCCTCCATTCCCACCGAAATGAGCGATTGCATGACTATCTCCTTATCTGTTTCTTGCATCCTACCTATCCAGTTGGTATAAGGAGCACGGCCTATGGCTACGACATCCTTGCACCGCAGGTTGGCGATGCGCGTGCGCTCGGTCGTGACGACAGCCAGCGTTTTTGCCATATCTTCGGTTTTCATGCAGGCGATGTCGTGCCCGTCGAGAATGATTTTTCCGGAATAACACCGGTTCAGACCGGCTATGGCGCGGAGCAACGTCGATTTTCCTGTCCCGTTTCTTCCGATAAGGGCTGTCAGTTGACCTTTTTTTATCGTGGCATTTACCTCGTGGAGCAACGAGTTTTCTTTGTAACCTATGGAAAAATGCTGTAATTCTATCATGCGGTGATGGATTTGTTGCGTAAAACCACCCATACGACGATTGGGATTCCCAATAGAGCTGTAATGGCGTTGATCGGCAAGGTGAATATTTTAGAAATGATGTCGCAAAGAAGCAATATCGATGCTCCCGAAAGAATTGTTCCGGGCAGAAGGACATGATGATCGCTATTTTGGAAAAGCATTCTTGTGACATGAGGCATAGCGAGACCTATGAAACCTATCGGACCGCAAAAAGCGGTTATCGTTCCGGCGAGCAGCGTTGTCGAGAGAAACAACAGGCTGCGTGAACGCCGAATATTCAGTCCCATTGTTACGGCATATTCCTCTCCGAACAGCAGGAGGTTAAGCGGTTTGATGGTCAGTACAGCCAACAGCAGTCCGGCAAACACCGATGGAACAAGAATCAGAAGTTGTCCGGAGGTGACGTCACCCAAAGCCCCCATCGTCCAAATGACAAAGGCTTTCAGCGATTCCTCTTTGCTGAGGTACTGCAATATCTGCACGACAGCACCTACGCCCGATGAGAACATCATGCCCAGAATCAGGATTACCATGATGTCTTTTATTCGCTGTCCGACGGCAGTTATCACGAGCAACACGACAGCCGCACCCACCCACGCTGCTCCGGCAATGCCTATTGATGAACCGATCCCGGCAAGTACCACAAGTGCCACACCGAGACTTGCACCGGAACTGATGCCAAGGACATAGGGACCGGCAAGAGGATTACGGAAGAGGGTCTGCATCTGAAGACCGCTGACCGATAAGGCAGCCCCGGCCAACAGTGCCACTATAGCTTTTATGAGGCGTATGTTGAGTACGATTTTTTCCGTGGCACGGGAACAATTTCCCCCGGTCAGTGCTGCCCATACATCGCGGATCGGAATGTTGACAGCTCCCACGGCCAAGTCCAGTAAAAAAAGACCGACCGTGAGCGTAATCAATATGGAGAATAATATAGTCGAACGGGAACGCATCTATTTCAGTTGCTTGTAATACACACACTCTTCCTGCACCAGTTCAGGATGGAATATCTTCACGAGGTCGCGGAGCACGATGTCAGGATTCACGACGGCAGACTCGTAATAGTCGTTACCCCCGGCTGTGTTGGTACGGGCGTTGTTGTTATACACCTCTCCATTTTTGAAACATCGGGTATCGGTGAATTTCGGACATGATGCCTTCAAGTCGTCAAGGGAGTTCGCCATTCCCACGTTCAACCACATGTCCGCATCCGACGCGAGCAGATATGCTTCTTCTAAGTCAATGGGGATAGAAGCGTTTCCCGTGTTCTTCTGGTAGATATAGCGGCCTCCCGCATCAGTAATCAAGCGGGCTACATAACTTTGGGTTGAAGGCATGAACCACGAGTCGCCATAGGGAACATTAAGCATAACCGAAGGAGTGCCGAGGGTACTGTCGGCCACTTTCTTTTTCAAGGCGTTGTATCTGACCGGGATTGCGGCAAAGGCTTTTTCACCCTTCTCACGTTTTCCTGTGACTTCTGAAAGCACTACCATCCATTCGGCCTTGCCGAGAGGCGACTCTTCAAGATAATCGCCGACATACATGAACGGTATGTCGAGTTCTTCGAGTTTGCTTTCCATTGCGCTTGCGCCGTTCACCCCATAGAGCAGAACGAGGTCGGGATCGAGCGAGAGCAGCAACTCGTAGTTGATGTTCCCTTCATAGCCGACATCGCCAATACTGTCGCGGCGGGCTTGGATGTCTGGGTTGGAAATGTAGTCGATTCCCGAAACGCCGGTTATACACCGGACTTCACCGATTGCGTCAAGCATGGCGATATGAGTGGAAGACATCGCCACGATGCGTTTGGCGTCTCCTTTGAGTACCTGTCCTGCAAACCCTTCGGGAACCTCTTCACCGTTGCGGACGATAAACAGCCATGTGGTTACACTGTCCGCTCCCTGCCAGGGATTCCTGACGGTTATCAGTACGCTTTCCTTCCCGCCCGCCCCTTTGATGTCGAAGCCGGAGGCATATTCGGGAGCATAAAGCAGCAGGTTGAAATCATTGATTTTTGAGCTTTTGTTGTGGCAGCCTGTAAATGCCAGAGAAAGCAACAAAATCAGGCTTAAATTCTTTAATGCGTTCATATTGATGCAGATTATCGTTTACTATTTTTGTTTTTTCCGAACTTGGGTGTTATGCCGATGAATATCTCGAAATTGATGCCCGGCATGGGACGGGACAATACGGAAAGGTATTCTTCATCGAACAGGTTGTTGATGCTGCCCTTTAGCGACAGATCGGCCCATCGGAAAGAGAGCTGTTTTTCCAGTGTCACGTTATTCATGAAGTAAGGGGGCAGATAGCCCGTCAGGGTATAGTCATTACTCGACATGGTATAACGCTGGCTGTAATAACACCATTTGTAAAGCAGGCTCCATGTCCGCCATGACAGACGTCCGGTCACCGTTGCGGAAAACTCCGGCACGTATGGCAACTGTTTGCCGACGGATTGGTCTGCCGGACTCATCGGTTCGCTCTCGTTGATCGAGGGAGTCCACGAGAAAGTTCCGTTCATATCCAGTTTCCAGTCCTTTCCGAGCATTATATCAAGGTGGGCGTTGGTCTCTGCCCCGTAAGCATGTACCTTTTTGAGGTTTCTGGGGGAGAAGAATCCCTTGGTTGTGGGTAGCCAGATGATCCAGTCGTCGATGTGCGAATCGAACCAGTTGATACCACCGCTCAAAGCATATACATTTTCTTTCCCCACCGAGAACGACAACCCCACGTCGTATGTGAAGCCGTGCTCGCTTTTCAGGTCGGGATTACCGCCCGGCAGAAAATAGAGGTCGTTCAGCGTGGGAAAACGGTAGTTCCGGGAGATGGATGCTTTCGCCACGATATTGCCTTTTTTCGACAGTACCCCGTCGATGAAGAAAGCCGGGATAACCGGGGCCCATTCCGTACCGAACATATCCTCGCGAAGGACAAGCGAGGCGGCAAAACGATCGACAGGCCGCCATTTCGCAGAAACGGAACCGGAAAACTCGACACGTCCCTTGTCATACCCGACAACAGCCTTGTTACCTTCCTGCGAGATGATATTTTTGTCCGCGCTTTCCACCAAATGCTGGTGTACGGAAACACCGGCCGTGAACAGCCATTTCTCTGAAGGAGCATAATCCCCGTCCGCACTTCCGTAGAACGTGTTAATCTTACTGCGTGAGCGGGTCATCGAAGCCATTTCGCCGTTTCCCTTGTCCCGCTTGTAATCATAGGCCATCCATGTGTGTATATAGCCGCCTTTTACACCGACCTTCCATTTCTCCCGCACGCGATCCCACGAGAGGACGCCGCGAAACGTCTGCTCCCTTTGGCGGTTCTCGAAGTCCATGTCGTTCCCGTAATCCGTGCTGAGCATCGCCAGTTCCCGGTTGGAATTGATATACCAGGCGTTTAGCCCGAACTTGTCGCCTTCGCCCGTGTTATAATAAATTTCCTGCAAGACGTGCAGATCCTTATAAGCCCCGCTGCGGTTGCGTTCCGTCGGGTAATAGGAACCGATGATGTTCTTGTCCTCGTCATAGATGTTTTCCTTCTTGTCCCGGTTTCGGTATTTGTAGTCGTTGGGGGAAGAGGAATACACCACACGGGTGGAGGACTGCCAGTGTTTGTCACCGTAGGTCAGGCGGAGAAACTCGTCGAACGTGCTGAACGACCCCACTCCCTGCACGTACTGCAACCCGAACCCTTCATGGTTGGCCGGAGAAGTGGAGAGCCTGACCAGACCACCCAAGCCGCCGCCCGTTTCGTTTACCGATGACGTTCCGTGCAGCAGCGAGGCATCATCGATAAAGTAAGAAGGGATGGTGGAAAAATCCGTCATGCCCAGCATCGGGTTGTTAATGCGCATACCATTCCACGTCACTTGGGTATGCGAGGGAGAGGTACCCCGGAAAGCCACGGTGGATAACGTGGCGCGTCCGTAGTTCTTGACAAAAACGGATGAGTTGAATGTCAGCACATCGGCCATAGACAAGGCGATGTTCTCTTTCATGGCGATGGAATCGAAACGGGTTCGTTGCACGCCTATATCCTTCATAGGTCGTTTGCCCACCACCGTAACCTCCGGAATACGTAGTACCCTTTTGGTAATGCTGACGGAATTTTTCTGCTGGGCGGCAAGCAGAAAGGGCAGGCTTACCCCCACGAACAATAGAATAAGATGTCTTTTCATTTTTGTCCTCCTTCCTCGTTATTTCCAGCAGAAAGCTCCCGGAATGATTCCCACGTAAAATTCATCGATCAGCTTGCCTTGCGGCGAATAGCGATACACGATACCTTGTTGCTGGTAATCAATAGCGTCGGCCACATATACCTCCCCGTTGTTGGGATTGACCGTAAGGCCGTAGTATTTGGTGTCCCGAAACTCCAGAAAAGGCCGGACGGGAACACGGTCGGCTTCCACCGGCATTCGCCAAATATCGTTGTTGATCCAGTAAAGTGTATCCCGTGTACCGTTGAGCTGGACTTCCGAAGGCCAGTCGCCCAGCTTAAACTTGAACTGTTTCTCTACGGTGAAAGTCTCGGCGTCTATACGATAGAGAGACGGTGCCTCGTAACCGTATGGGCTGCCCTCGTAACCGCCATCCGTGATGGTCCACATCTTGTTGTATTTGTCCATGACCAGCGAAGTAGGTTGTATGCCGATGGTCAGTTCGTCCACGACCTTGTCCGTCTCCGTGTCGATTTTCAGGATGCGGTTCTGGTACGACCAGCAGTTCACATAGACGTACTTGCCGTATTGTACCATTTGTTCGGTGGAACCCGATTCCATGTCCATGTCTGGACATTCGATATAGCCGGTAATCTCGTATGTCTTGGGGTTGATGATGAAGATACGGTAGTCCCATATCTGCGTCACATAGGCTTTCTCATCCGACAGAAAATGGATATACCGGGGTGAGGTGAAACCTGTGATACGGCCCACTTCCTTGAAAGTATTGATGTCGATGGCGAAAATCACATGCGAGTTGTTCACCACGATCCAGCCTATACCGTCCCGGATAACCATAGACTGGGCCACATCGCCCAACTTGAACCCGTTGGCACGGTAAAACACTTCATTCTCCACTTCGCACGTGGCGGGATCGTAGTAGGAAAGCGTGGCATTGCTGTACTGGAAATTCCCCTCGTTGGTAATGAAAAGACCAGAGGCCGATACAGAGAAATCTTCCATCTCTCCGTAATCCCATTTCATGCAACTGCCGAAAACTGGCAGGCAGAAAAGAAAAAGGCAAATCCGTTGTATTGTTCTGCTCATTGTCATTCGGATAAAAAAGAGTACCCGAATCATTACGGGTACTCTGGTTAAGGTATAAGGTTTAATCCTGCTGCGTATATTGTTTGTCCTTCATATTTTGGAAGGTTGGGTTATACCCACATTTCGTCACGCTCCAACTTTCCCCCGTAATCATTCCGTTTTCTATAAACTTGCCGAAGAAAGTGTAGTCGGTAAATTTCGTCAAACCGTCAAAAACAACCCCATGCAAGGTCTCCAACTTCTCCATGGAAAGTGTTTCCTGAGAAAGAGAAGTCGCACTTTTTATCTGTAGCGTACCATCTATAGTCTGTAATTTATCACAAGTAATGCCTGTTGCTTTATTAACGAACAACCCTTCACCTCCTACGTGAAGCAATTCCGGAATATCCAGCGATTTACTTTGTAAAGATATTGCTAACGAACCCTCTCCCTCTTTATAATATACAGGAGAAGCTGAACAACAAACTTTGGATAGTAAGGGCAAGTTACAACTGGTAAAATTTCCAGATAAATAGAACTGTCCTCCCACTTCTTTCAAGACTGGCATTGTGATTGAAGCAAACATGGGTATTTGGATATATCCATATCCATCTATGATTTCCAAGTCGGGAAATTTGGCATTGCTTCGCATTTGGCCTGTCACATTTAGATTTCCATATACATGTTGAATTGTCGATATGGTATAATCGGTATTGTTGGTGGTTGGCTTACAAGTGAAGTCTTTGATATTCTTGAACGTGATTTCAGGGAACTTATTATTCGTGAGACTGGTGATGACAAAATTTACATTTGACAAATCTTCGGCTGTTTCAATTTTGGAGAGCTGCACCTTGTTTATAATTTCAATCTGGGGCGCTGTTTCTCCGAAGGTTTCAAATCGGGCGTTCGGCAACAGCAGTGTTCCGCTCACATCTTCAAGATAATCCAGCGTGATGCTTCCAAGTGTGGTGATCTTGCTCCAGTCGGGAAGTTGTTTGAGTGCCGTGAAATTCTTTATCTTTATCTGTCCCTTTATCGTTGTCAGTTTGTCCATTCCACCGAAAGCCTGAAGCACGTCATTTCGTTGGGGAACAAAACTACCGGTAGGAGGAGCTTCCATATTGGCTTCCATAATAATACTTCCGTTTACTGTTTCGATTTCCGGAAGGTTGATGGTTTCCAACATCACGGGGACGGTATGGAAATCAAGGCCACCGGTCTCTTTCAGCTTAAGGAAGCTCATGGAAGTCAGCTTGGCAAGATTGTTTACGGACAAGACCCCTCCGACACTTGTCAGTTCCGGTATTTCCAAAGACGCAATCGAACCGGCTGCTGTGTTCTCTTCATTGAGTCCTTGAAGATTCAGATCCTGACCTACAGTAGTCAGAACCGGAAACTCAAAACTCTGTAACGACGACGCATTGAACATCACGCTTCCTTCAATAGTTGCCAGTTTCTCGAATAGGACATACGTCACTTGGTCGTTATATACCGATATGTCTCCGGAGAGCGTTTCCAATGCTTTCATGGAAATCATGTGAAGTTCCGTAGCTTTCGAGGCGACATCGGTCGAACCTACCTGTAAACCTCCGGCAGAAACGATATTATCCAACCCTGTCAAGTCTGCACCGTTGTAACTGTTACGAATGACAATGTTGCCAGTAACCTCTTTCAAAGATGCCAATGCAGATATGTCAGTGATTTTTTCTGCCTCTTCCGCATCAGAGCCGATAATCAGGTTCCCTTTGACAACGGTTGTTTTGGTTGCGGCAAAAGAAGCTACCTCCTCGGTGGTCTTCAACTCCACATCTCCGTCAGATTCTATCTCGCTTTTCACGACCTTATAGGTATATTCGCGGGCATCTCCGTTATAGGATGTCACCCGGAAGGTTCGTTCGTTATCCCAGTCCGTTACCGTTTCAGGATCAGGTATGATTGTTGCAGAAGTTGTGTACTTGAATTCCACTTCGGCGTTGTTCAGCGATACCGTATAGGGAACGGTTATTGTTACTGTATTGTCCGTAATGTCGGCCGTGTACGATTTCCCGTCCACGGTCATCACGACCGATGTGATGAAATTTTCATCTGCATCTTCAGGTATAATTTCATCGTTTTTGTCACACGCTCCCAAAAAGAACAAGGATAGGAGCATGGGAAGAAAATAAATTTTCATACTTGTAATTTTTATTATTTGGTTAGATCCTCAAAAGAAAATACCTCCGTAGAAACTTCGCCCAGCCAGCCGCTTTTGGCCAGAACACCGCATTGTATTTTGATAAAGTCAATATATTGCAGATTGGCTTCCGTTCCATCGGCATGGATGGCATTGGAAATTTTGAAACCGTTCCTTTGTCCGCTTCCATCCACCGTACTGCCGCCTTCTATCTGGTCGTTTCCGAAATTATCCACGTACCCCCAGTCATAACTCTGATTATCCCAATAACCGGTTTGAGAATCTTGGGTGTTGCGGGCGGCCAGACAAGTGCCTGTCAGGGTATAACTGTTTTCCGAAATCCAAGCCGGATAATAATAGTCTTGTGTATGATAAGCGGACAGATAGTCTACCCAGCCGTTTCTACCGTCGGAACTGATCCATTGGACATCCATTTTTTTGCCTTCCGGACGGTAATAGGTCACTTCAAAATTCTGTATTGTTTCTTCCTTGCCTGCTTCAGATCCTTTCAGTTCGTACCACTCGTCATCCGGCAATCCGTTTCCGTTTATATCTTGCATGACCCATACGATACCCGGTTCGGAACTGCCGTCAAAGGCGTTCCCCTGAACACAGAAATCATATTGGTTACCCGAATTGGGAATACTGTGGTCGAAGCCGACGATGATATAACCCCCGAAAGAACCTAAAGAGACGTGCAGTTTGTCTTTCAAACGCTGTGTTGCCCATGCGACAGCCGCTTCAGGGGATGTTTCGTTGCCGGTCATACCGCCTATCGTGCTCGTCTCGTTGATAAATTGGCCGGGAGCTGGGGTATATTCATAGACTTTATTCCAGAGCTTGGAACTTCCCGAAGCCCGGAAGCCGTCTTGTTCCTTTTTGTCCACACAAACGACTTTTACGGTGGCAGTGACAGCCGTTTTCCCTTTGTCGATATTCCTGCTTATTTTTTCCGTCGGTGTGTCTTCCGACACAGTACAGGAGACGGTGTATTCTCCGGGTGCGGACGGCGTGAACTTGAACATGCGTTCCACTTCTCCTTCCATGACCTGACCGTCCACACTCCACTCAAAACGGGGATTGTCGAAATACTCCAACAACGGACGCAGGAAAACAGGACGGTCGGCAAAAGTGTACCTGTCCGTGGATGTTTGCAGGTAAGACGGGGTCGGGAATTTGACAACGTAGGGCATCGTTTCCACGACCTCTACGCTTACGTCTTTCGTTGTTGTCCCATCTATATTGGAAGCGTTGATTGTCACCGTATAAACACCGAGTTCTTTTTCATTGAAAGTATAAGTATTCTCGGTGGAAACGATTTTTCCTTCCCGTACCCATTCGATTTTGAACCCTTCGACATCCGAATGCTGAATATCGGGAGTAAATGTGTAATCGGTATTCCGGACGACTTTTAGCCCCTGCGAAGGTAGTGCCAGTGAGATGACCGGAGGGGTGAGTTCTTTCACTTCTACTTTCAGTTCCTCTTCGGCATAGCCTTCCGCATTGTCTACTCTTAGTTTGACATAAAAATCCCCGCATTCATTCCATGTACGTTGAAGAGACGGACCCGAAGAAACCAGCGTACCGTCTATCGTCCAAGCAAAAAGAGCATCTTCAACATTCTGGTATGTCGGGGCGATAGTCAATTCGTGATCGACCTTGACCGTGTAAATACCGGTCTCGCTGTCAAGTTCTATTATAGGTTGTCCTCCTACTTCTTCGGTAATGACTTCATCCTTGTTGCAGGAGGTGAACAGCATACAGGCAGAAATAATAAAATAGTGAAAACGATGCATGATGTGTGGATTTTAGAAAAATAACAGGGATACCCCCGACAGAAGGGATATCCTTGTATTCTTTTTATTGTATGGTGATATCATCAATACAGATATAAGCCGGAGTATTCAAACCGTATGCTCCCGAATCCGAACCCTCGAAGTTGAATTTCACACTTTGCACCCCTTCGGCATTGATTTCCCAATAATCCCATGTCGTGATAGGATCAACCTGTTGTTGGCCGTTACGATAATCGGCTAAAAGACGTTTGTAAGTGCGGATCAGACCGCCATTCGCATCATAACATTCCAGATTCACTTGGAAATACCCTTTCATCTCTTTCAGAGGAGTCGCTACCCCCGTAGAACCGAACTGATTACCATAAGTAATGACACCATAAGTGTATGAGGTGTTGCAGATCCACAGGCCGACCAATTTCCGGGGAACATTGAAATAAAATTCTGGTTTAGCCATCCATGCCTGATTGTAAGCATCCACATATCCGTAAACGACACCGAAATTGGAACCGCTGTGCCCGGCTTCCTTATTCTGTCCTTCCGCTTCCACCGCAGTGTTATAGACAGAACATTGGTTTAGATAAGAATACCACCAGTCTCCGGTATTTCCCGACTGATTGGAGCGGATGTTCCAGTTGGAAAGTGCGATGCCGCCGCTGGAATACTCTGTGCTTCCACCTACAGTATTAAACATTGAAAGGAAGAGATATTCTTCCGGAGTATTGTCGTAAATGGTGGTTACTTGAGGATACCCTTGGTACGAATAAAGATTTTCTCCGGCCGAGGTAGGTCCTGCTAACATGCCGGGATCGAAATCATCGAAAGTGATAGTTAAAGTACCGTCCGAATTTGTCACAGCACGGGTTTGCGAAGTTCCGGAATCAACCGGGTCCATCAAAAAGTCATCGTCCGAGCTACAGCCAGAGAACAAGGCGGTTGCGGTAAATAGACAGGCACCTGCCAGAAAGCGTAATTTTCTTTTCATAGGTCACTCATTTTAATGTAAAACATATTATTAACAAACACAAAAAATTCCCGTTCGTGCGGACTTACACGAACGGGAATATGTCTGTCTTCAAATATTGAATGGCCGATGAGCTATTCCTTATTTGATTACGACCCGTATATCCCGCAGGTGTAAATCTCATTCCGGTCATGGCAGGTCTTCTGACTCGTCCCGGTCATCGTGCCTTCCCGGTATTACACCAGTGGCAAAAGTTCGATGTCCGTTTTTGTGGACTCACAGCAGCGGGTACTGTCCCGGATTTTCACCGGGTTCCCTTTTCATTCGGAAGGCGTAAACCTCCCGAAACCATTTCCCGACTGCAAAATTATCTATATTACATATCAATTCCAAATAATTCATAATATTTATAATAAAACACACAAAGCATGACAACCGTACTGTTTTAATTAGAGCATTCAAGTTTACGACAAACGAAGACGGTAATTATCATACACAATATCCATAAACCAACAAAACAGCTTGCCATTTTCCATAACAATGCGTTCTGGAATAGATAACTGTTAGCTGCAATTATGCAAGCAAAAAAAGCAGACAGAATAATGACTATTAATATCATGCACCAGAAATTAATCCTATAAATTTATGGAAAACAAGTAAGGGAATGGAAGTTCCGTTGCCGCATGGATGCAGGTGAAGGACCTTCTCTTTTAACGTTGGATACGCCAATGCACGCCAACGGAAGACTCTGATATTATCTGTTTGGAAAGGATATAGGATGTGCGTTACTTTGTCGCATATTCAGAATCTTAAAAAGAATTTTAGTATGGAACTGACAATTATTGAAACAAGCGCGTATTAGGAGTTGAGAAAGCTGGTCAGCACGCTGGTCGTACAGATGGGCGACTTCCAGAAAAAGATTGCCCCGCCTGCGCCGGACAAGTGAATGGATGCGCAGGACGTATGTGATGGACTTATGCCCAAACACTTTCTGAAGAGTTTCCAGCAGCATCCCCTTGAGTATGGCCAGAACGGCAAATGCGTGGCGTCCGATGTGCGGGGTGACCTCGCCCCGGAGTTGCATTTCCTGCCTATGATTCCAAGACTGAGCCGCATGGCATTGTATTCACCTACCGGAAAGACACATTCGGGGAGTCTTTCTTTTCATCCGTACCCCTATATTTTTCAATCAGTTCGATAGCAATGGGCAATAATTTTACGACATACGCCACTCCCGTTTTTATACGGTTGCCCATCAGCCATGTACCGCCGTCGGAGTCGGTATGGATATTATCGTATGTTATGGCTTTCAAGTCCACATAGGAAAGACCGGTGAAGCACATGAACAGGAACATGTCGCGCATGGCACGCTGGCGTTTGTATCTCGGTTCTATATGGATTATCCTTTGCAGTTCCTCTTCGGAAAGGAAAGAACGCCTCTTGTATTCGGGCATACACTCGAATGATGCGAACGGATGAACCCGTATCCAGCCTTTTTCCTGCGCGATATACATCAGCCACTTCAAGGTATTGACACGCCCGAAGACAGTGGAGTTTGCCAAAGCGCATGTACCGAGCATCCAGTTGTAGTAATCCTCGATGAATGATTTCTCAAGTTCTTCGATGACAATATCCTCTGCATTCTTCTTGCTTTTCATGAAAAGCAGGAGACTCTTGTAATCGGCAACCAGACCGCAGTAGGTGCTTTCGGCTTTCTCTATGCCGATTTTCTTTTTATACGGTTCCAGCTGTTCCCTGAAAAGGTTCATAAGGGTGTGGCATTCCTCTGAGAAGCCGACATAGCGGTTATAGACTTTCTTGGCTGTAACAAAACTGTCGTGGTCGCAGATGTACTGGTAGTGCCTGGTGATTTGCGCCTTGATATTGTCAAGCTCCTGATTGAGTGTACGGGCCTCCTCGGACTTGCCTTTGGCCCGGTTGGTTTTGACGTCCCACAAAGCGAGGGACACTTCTTTCTTACAACTGAAACCGGCTTGGGTTCCATTGATGGTGATACGGCCCATAATCGGTGTCTTTCCGTTTTTTACAGACTGTTTATTCTCAAAACACTTAGCTATACATGGTCTGCGATAAGCTAAGAGAGATTCCCCTTACACAAAAGCATGGCATCTCCTTGTCGTATCTCGCCTTTATACTTTTATGTATAGTAGTCTACCGGATCGAATGAACAAGACCTATCCCATACATAAACCAATTTAGACTGCTATGTTATTTTTGAGGAAGAAGATGGAATGAGACCAGATACCCTCTTTAAGGCTGACTGTAAGTCGATTAAATGTAGAAAAAGATTGCTTTTGTCACAAGTAAAGTGTATATTTGCATTGAAAGAATCGTTCTTTGACAGAGGCAAAAGAAAACAGAATATTGTAATTCGCTCGTTTCTAAATCGTTACCTGATATTAATTAAACAGAAATAACTGTTTAATTTTCAATTAGATAGAGATTGTATGATGTTTCGCCGTGTGAAAAGAGATATGTTTGGTGATTTTCGCTGTCTTTGCCCAATGCTGTAACGTGTCGTTCACCGTCCCTTCGTGCGTCAACGGATAGATAGAATCGCCGTCTTTCGCTTCGCCTCGTTCCGGCAGCCACTTCAACGCTTCGTCGGAGATCGGCAGGTAAAGCGGCTCCTTCGTTTTCTGCATTTTGATCTCGATGCGCACACGCCCGCCGCTCTGCTGCAAGTCGCTCCATGTCAGTTTCCGAATGTCGCTCACCCGCAACCCGCACAGGCAACTAAACAGAAAGGCTTGTTTAATGATCTCGTGCCGACACGGGGTAGCTATCAGCAACTTCAACTCCTCGATAGTCAGGTATTCCCGGCGGCTCGGCTCTTGTCTTACTTTATCTGCAAAATCAAACTCCTTTGTAGGGTTGATCGTAATTATACCCTCTTTATAGGCTCGGTTGATCGCCGTGCGCAACGTGCCGTAATAGGAAACGACCGAATTATTCCCCAGCACGCCTCCGGTTTTCCGCACTCCGTATTTGCTGGCCTTGGGCATCTGCCGCAGGAAATCGGTAAACTCCGAAAGAAACTATTTATCGACATCGCGAAACGCGATATAATCACCCCGAAACAACTTCAACGCACGGACGGTATTCAGCACCGTTCGCGCATAGTTCCCGCTCCCCCGCTCGGCTGACTGTTTCCCGATGCTCTCCAGATAGTCGAGCAGATTTACTTTGGACTTGTTCGTGTTCTGAAACCCGTGCGCGTCGTTCTGTATCTCCACAATGCGCTTACTTTGGATCGCTTTGGCAAGCGCAAGCGTCGCCTCGTTCTTCGTCTTATCCTCCCGTGTCCGCTCCGGGATCAGGTAGAGTTTCAGAAACTCATACTGCCGCTTGCCGCCGACATAGTTCTCCTTACGGATGACATCGCCCGTATAATAATCCAAATAGATAGATTGGTTGCCGTTGGCAAGCTGCTTGAACCGGATTTGCACCGGGGCTTTTAACTTGACCGTTTGCTTCGTCTTCGCCATACCCTAATTCCTTTTTCGTTACAACGGCAAATATAGCGATTTGTTTTGTTACTTCGCGCCTTTCAAGTAACAAAATAGTAACAAAACAAAGGCATTTATCGGCTAAAACAGGAAAACGGGGAAAACAAGAGAAAAGAGAGCAAAGAAATATAAAATATTGCTTATTAGTTTTTTACAATCAATTTATTCGACTTTCTTTGTCCTTTTTCCATATCTGGTAGGAATTGACGAAGTTCTGCCAGACAATATATGCCGTCGGGGCGATCGAGGAGATCGGGTCGAGGAACGACTGCGCCATCCAGACGGCCAGCACCGTGTTTTTCTGCCCGAGCGACTGCCCGCCCGCCGGAGCGTCGCCGTAACGGCGGCCGAGCGAGCGGCCGACCTTGAACTGCACCAGGCAGATTACCAGCGCCGCGAATGCCAGCCACAGCCCGGTCGCGGGCGAAGCATCGTGCAAATCGAGGATAAAGGCCGTCGTACGGCCGATGATCACCACCAGCGATACGAGCCACATGTAAAATGAAATCTGACTGTGATCCCCGATCCATTTCGCCGCTCCGGGCAGTACGAAACGGCAGAACTGCGCAGCCGCGAAGGGCATGATGAGCAGCGGCGCGATACGCGCCAGTATCTGCGTGAAGGAGCATGCCCCCGTCCCGGCCAGCGACAGAACGACGGGCGCCACGAGCGCGATCACCATGTTGCACACGAGGCTGTATGTAGCCATCGTCGGGACATTGGCCCCGAGCATCCCGGCGATCACCACCGCGGCCATCGCCACGGGCGCCAGCACACAGATCATCGCCCCCTGTGCCACGATGGGATTCAGCGGCAGCAGCAGGAAATAGACCGCCACGCTCACCACGACCTGAAACAGCAGCAGCCAGAAATGCAGCATCGAAGGCTTCATCTGCCGGGGCTTGACGCGGCAGAATGTGACGAAGAGCATCAGGAAGATCAGCGAGGGTGTAATCATCTGGTGCGTCCACCCCTCGAGGGCGGTCACGGGGCGGCAAAGCAACGCCCCGACCACCATGGCCGTCGGCATGGCGACGGTCTTGACATTGCGGTGCAGGTATTCCAGTACGTGCATTATTTCATGGTTTCAATCGTTAGGACAACATGCTGCCCGGAGGCCGTCCCGATCCCGCACACCGTACCGTCCAGCGGGTCGGGGTCGAGCAGGAATCGGCAGACGTCGCCGTCCCAGGGGTGCCCGTCGAGCGAGAGGATGCGGTCGCCGGGGGCGATGACGTCCGCGAGCGCCTCGTCCCACACCTGCCCGACGACGAGCTGCCCGGCGGAAAGGGCCAGCGTAAAATTACAGGCGGGCTGCGGCGGGGCTTTCGCCTCGCCCCCGCGGGGTATGAACAGGAAGCGCTTGCGGCGGAAATCGAGCACGACCTGCCCCCAGTCGAACAACTTGCAGCCGAGGATCCGGTTGTGGCCGAAGGTGCGCTTGACCGGCATGTCGGCAATGGCCGTCCCCTGAATTTCGAACCGGGGGATCGTACCCCGGAAATGGCTGTTCACCCTGTTGCGGTTCGTCCAGCCGATAGCCGACGCATATCCGTCGGCCCAGCGCAGGCTGTCGATGAACCACAGGGGCGGGGGCGCATCGCCGGAATCGGCATAGGAGAAATGGAAATAGCCCGCCGAGCCGGTGTCGAATTTGACGTACATCCGGGCCTGCCTGTCGCCGTTGCGGCATGTCACCGGCAGAAACGGGCATCCGCCGCCCAGTTCCATGCGCGACATGCGTCGGCCGCGGGGCAGCCCCAGCGTGCGGACATCGTCCGTGACGGTGATTGTCGAGTCGGCATTGGGCATGCGGACGGCGCACCAGCGCAGCAGGTCGCACCCCGCGATGCCGTCGACCCGCAGGCAGGCGAAGACCAGCGAAGTGTCGGGCATGACCAGCACCGGATGGTCGCGGAAAAGCGCGTCGCCCATCCGCAGGCTGTCGAGCCGAACCAGGTCGATGGGAACGACATGGCCCTCGAAATCGCGGACTTTTTGGGTTTTCACGATCTCGGCCCCCAGTTCGTCGCGCAGCGATTCGCTGATGCAGGTGCCTGACGCCCCGGTGTCGAAGATAAACCGGCGGGGGCCCGCAGGCGTGCCGAGCACCACGACATATTTGCCGTGCTCGACCGTATAGGGCAGGTCGAACCGTACGGCAGGACGCCGTGCGCAAACCTCCTGCACCGCAAAGAGACTGCACAGGACAAACAACAGGCGCTTCATCGGCACACCGGCCTTATGAAAGCAGTTCCCTGACCTTGGCCGAAATATCCTTGCCGTCGGCACGTCCGGCGAGCTTCTTCGTGACCACGCCCATCACCTTGCCCATCTGCGTCACCGACGTGGCGCCGACCTGGGCGATCACGGCCCTGACCTCGGCCTCCAGCTCTTCGGGCGTAAGCTGCCGGGGCAGGAACTCCTGGTAGACGGCGACCTGTGCCAACTCCTCGGCCGCGAGGTCGGGGCGGTTCTGCTCTGTGAAGATCGCGGCGGAATCGGCACCCTGCTTGGCCAGTTTGGAGATGATTTTCAGTACGTCGGCATCGGGCAGCTCGGCGATTTCCGGGCCCGCGGTCTTGGCCTCGATGATATACTTCTTGGCATTGCGCAATGCGCCCAGGCGCACGGTATCCTTGGCCTTCATGGCCTCCATGATACCTTTCGAAATCTGTTGTTCGAGTGACATAATTTATCTATTTTACAAAAAACAATCGTTTGTCCGTCCTCTTCCGGGGCGCCCCGCCGGGCGGCACACGGCGCTTGGGGCGCCACAGCCGGAGCGTAACCGCCGCAAAACCGGCACCGGAGGCCGGCTAATCATCCCCTCCGCTCTTTCCGCCGAGCAGGAAACCCAGTATGTCGGCCATCAGCCGGTCGCGCTGCACATCGCTCTCGAGGGCTTCGAACGGAAAGCCCATGACGAACGTGCGGCTGTCCGCGCAGGCCACCCCCGCGCAGCGGTTGTTGTCCACGTAGCGCATCACGGGGAAAGCCCCGCCACCCGCGGGTCTCAGGGCATCGACCCGTTCGACCCGGTAGCGGTCGGGGCGGAAATCGTCGACATAGCGGTACTCGTCGCGCGAAAAACCCGCATGCGAAGTCACGACCCGCACCCGGTTGCGGTCGGCGGCCTGGTCGCCGTCGTAGGTGTAGTGCAACACCTCCTCGGCAAAAGCGCGGTCTGCGGGGGTGGCCTCCCCGCCCGTCCAAAGGTCGGTCGCCACGTAGCTGCCCGACACGAAAAGGGCTCCGTCACCGGCCATATAGCGCCTCAGGACATCCTGCAATTCAGGCGAAAACGTTTTGAACGCATACCCCGCCACACCGCGCCCGATGGTCACGGAGCGCTGTTTGCCCAGAATCAGGTCGACTGCGGAATACTCCTCCAATGACACGCCGCGATCCCCCACGGCCCGCACCGAGGCCGAGCAGAACGAATAGCCCGCCCGGGCTATGGAACGGCCGTGCACATAGGGATAGTCGAACGTATTGCCGCCGATTACCTCCGTCTCGTAGTCACAGTTGCAGGCGCCGAGGGCGATGCTGTCGACCTCGCACCCGGCCATCGCCAGGTCGAACACCTGCTGCCCGCCGATGAACGAAATGTCCTGTTTGTCGGGCACCCCGCCGTCAAGCTCGGTATAGAACCCGGCCAGCGAATCGCGGCGCATGCTCAGCGGGGCGCTGATGCGGTCGAATCCGTTTACGACCAACACGTTCCCTTTCCCGCCGGGGATACGGCAGGCGGCGACGACCTCGCTGGGAAAACTCTCCCCGCCTTCGTTCACGGCGGTCACCTTATAGCTGTAAATGCGCCCCGGTTCCTGCTCGGAGAGCAAATAGGGCTTGTCGGTATAGCGGCCGTTGTCGAAGCCGCCGTCGTCGATGCGCGTATAGACCACATAACCGGTCGGGGCGGCAGTCGTTTCGAGCGAATCCATCACGGGCGACCACGAAACGGCCACCTTGCCGTCAGCGGCGAACTCCGCGGCGAGGGACTCCACAGGCAGCGGCTGCACTACATAAGGTAATTCGTACTGCGAACTGATATACTGCAAGATACCCTTGTAGATAGCACGGCTCACGAGGAACTTGAAGCGCGGGTCGCTGCCATAGCGCATGTCGGCGAAATTCTGGTGCGAGAGCAGTTCGAGAAGCATGGTCGGGGCACCCGGCACGCGCGCTTCGTAATAGGCGCGGTTCCAGAGCCCGCGGCGGTTCCATTCGGGTTCGCAGGTACGGCGGATGTCGGAGACGATCTGCGTCATGACGATGTCCGTCAGGTCGCGCGAGCGGTAGCGGTCGGCACCGCCCTCGAAACGCCCCTTGTTCTCGCGGGTATAGAAGATGCCCAGCGTGCCGATGGTCTCGTCGTTGAGCCGCACGCCCGCATCGGAATGGAAGGCCAGCGCCATGTCGACCGGAATCCGCAGTCCCGTGCTGTCGGGCATCCGCTCCGAACCGCCCATCAGGGCATTGACCCAGTGGGCGCGCGACATGTAGTCGTCCTTATAATCGTCGGCGTTCTTCTTCGGGGTGTATACCTTCGGGTCGAACCCCGCCCACTGGAGCCAGTAGCGGGCGCCCTCGCAGAAACGGGGATAGCCGCTCGTCTCCTCGGCATATTCGACGCCGGGACGGCGCAGCGAATCGCTGACCGAGCGGGCGACATTACCGTAGCCGCCGCCGACCTTCACGGCGTCGGCCGTGACGATACGTCCCGCCTGCCGCGAGCGGTTGGTGAGCGTCACGACCGGCTGCTCACCCGGCCCGAAGAGGAAATGCCCGAGGTAAATCCATGTCCCGCCGCCCATCGTCTGGTTCACGGCGAACGTACTCTCGCCGCCGAGGTGATGCACCGTATACTGCGCGTCGTCGGTGCTTCCGGGCACCGTTTCATAGCTTACATAGACGGCGTATTCACCCCGCTCGGGGATGGAGGCACGCCACGCGGCGCGGCTCTCGGCACCCCCGGCAACCGTCCGCACACGGCGGGTCGTACCATCCCGGAACGGGTTTTCGCCGGTGCGGTATACCTGCCGCGTATGCGCGAACCCGACACCGCCCGGCTGCCATTTCTCGGGGCCGTCCGTCTCGGCGTATTGCCCGGCGGCATCGTTGTCGGCCAACACCTCGTATTTCTGCACATCGCGCTCGCGGGGCAACATCACGCAGGCTCCCGCATTTTCGAGCATCGGCACCAGGTAAGGCAGCACATAGCTCTGGGTATAGAGGTCTTCGCAGGTCATCCACAGCCGCGAACGCTGCCATTTCCAGCGGTTCGCAGGCTGGTCGAAATAGCGTCCGTGGCTCTGCCACAGCGCGATATGGCGCCCGGAGAGCCCCTGCGTGGGAGCTACGGGCGAGGACTGGCGGACGACGAGCGGCCGCTGCGAACGGTTGACGAAGGGCACGACCTTCTTCTTGCGCAGCAGTTTCCTGAACTCGGCATCGGTGCGGTAGGCCATCGGGATCAGCCCCCGCACTTCGCGCTTGTTGGAATATAGCTCGATGGAGGCCTTGCGGTACTCCGGCGGCAGGACGGCACGCACCGAGTCGTACATGGCCCGCAGGTTCTGCTCGCGGAACGGGTAATAGGAGAGCCCCACCGAGGTGTAGATGCGCACCCGCTTGCGCGAGGCGTCCACGCCCTCGATCCGGACAAAGCCGCCCGAAACCTCACGGGCGACGATACGCGACAATGTACGGCCGATCTCGCGGCGGGTCGTGGCGTCGACCCCGGCGGCCGGGGCTTGCTGCCAGCCGAAGCAGAGCAGCAGAAAAAACGACAGGAATTTAGTTTTCATTCTTCTTGGCAAGCAACAACATGCCGGCCATGGTAAAGACGGCATTGTAAATCAAAAGTTCGAACCCGATCCGGTAGTCCCACGCCTCGCGCGCCCAGTATTGCACGAGGGCGCTCAGCACGGGGGCGGCGACGGCGACCACGGGCATCCAGCCGTCGCGGATCCTCAGGCGCGTGAACATCCCGAAGGCGAACATACCCAGGATCGGCCCGTAGGTATAGCTGGCAACCTTGTAGACGAGGTTGATGACGCTGTCGTCGGCCAGGTACTCGAAGCCGAGGATCACCAGCGCCATGCCGACGGCCATGCCGACGTGTACGCCCTTCCGGATGCGGGTCAGGCGTTCGTCACCGTAGCGCCTGGTGCCTTGCAGGATGTCGACCGTGAACGAGGTCGTAAGGGCCGTAAGGGCCGAACCGGCAGCTGAATAAGTACTCGAAATAAGCCCTATAACAAACAGTATGCCAACAAATACCGGCAATCCGCCCTCGACAGCCACCAGCGAGAATACCTGGTCGCCCTTTACGGGCATCGCAAGGCCGGTGCGGCCGATGTAAATGTAGAGCAGCACACCCAGCACGAGGAACAGGAAGATGACGAATATCTGGCTGACGGCCGTCAGGACGATGTTTTTCTGCGAATCGCGCGGCGTGGCGCAGCTCAGGTTCCGCTGCATCATGTCCTGGTCGAGCCCCGTCATGGAGATCAGCAGCACGACGCCCGCAAGGAACATCTTCCAGAAATAGCGGTCGGAGGAGGGGTCGTCGAAGAAAAACACCCGCGAATAGGGCGACGCGGCGACCTCGCGGGTCATTTCGCCGAACGACATGCCGAGCGCCTGCATGATGAAGACGATCGACAGCACGAGGCTGCCCACCAGGCAGAAAGTCTTGAGCGTATCCGTCCAGATGAGCGACTTGACACCCCCCTGTTGCGTATAGAGCCAGACGAAGAGCATCGTCACCAGCGCATTGAGCCAGAACGGCAGCCCGTAGTGGCTGAAAACCAGCAGTTGCATGACGGCGCAGACCACGTAGACACGCAGCGCGGCACCCAGCATCTTCGACACGAAGAAGAACCATGCCCCGGTATGGTGCGAGAGGATGCCGAAGCGCCCGTCGAGGTATTCGTAGAGCGACACCACCCGGAGGCGGTAGAAGGTCGGGATGAGCAGGAACGCGACGACCAGCTGCCCCACGGTGAAACCGGCGACCATCTGCATGTAGGAGAAAGAATCGACGGCGACCGAGCCCGGCACCGAGATGAAAGTCACGCCCGAGATCGCAGCCCCGATCATGGCGAAAGCCGCCATATACCATGGCGTGCTCCGGTTGCCGGTGAAAAACCCGGCATTGTCGGCACGCCGTCCAGAAAGCCAGGCGACGACAAAAAGTACGGCTATATAGCCCAATACGGTGGCGATAACGGCGAGAGGTGTCATAAGCGGAGTCAGCGTTCGGATTTAAGTTACAAATATAGCAAAAAAGGCTGTACGGCCGCAATCGAAGGGCATTTTTCGACTAAAAAAACAACATCGGGGAACGGCTTGCGCCCGCCCGGGGGCCGTGCCGGAAAAAACGGCCGGGGTAAACGGGAGAACGAACGGCAAAGCGACCGGAAAGGCCGCCCGGCAGAGATGCCGCGCAGCACCCGCACACCCGGGAAACCGACATGCAGCGCAGGAATAAGTATTTTTACTGAAGGTTTGCACGGAGCGGCCAGCTATCTTTGCACTAAACGAACAACACCATGAAACAGGAACGACATGCGACGACACTCGCGGAGGATTTGCAGGAGGCTTCGGCCAACACGGCCGAATACGGGGAGTTTTTCACCGGGTTGACGGGGATCACCGACAGGAAACCCGTCGACGACGCATTGGGCGAGCGAATACAGGGCTATGTGCTCGGCTGGCTCGAGGGGCACCCGCTGACGGCATTCGACGACTATTCCGCGACCGCCTACCGCCGCACCTATCTGGGCCGATCGCCGGAAACGGGATGGGAGGCGATCGTGATGAGCTGGCAGGAGGGCAACCGCACGAGCATCCATGCCCACCCGCAGTTCGCAGGCTACCACTTCGCCGACGGCAGGTTCCGGCTCGAAATCTTCGAGCCCGCAGGCGACGGCACGGCACGTCCGGTGCACAGCGCCGAGGTCGAAGCCCCGTGTGCATTCTTCGCAATCGGGAAGCCGGGATGTTTCGACAACCACATACACCGCATCACCTGCCTGAGCCCCACGGGGCACAGCCTGCACGTCTATTCGGACGACGCACTCCGCGGCGAGGTATACGGCGAAGCGGATGAATAAGCCCCGGACTTTCCTCCCGCCGCCCGCCCCGCCCCCGGAGCGGCCGCAACCACCCCACGGGAATCACGGCAGCAGGGGCAATAGGTAAAACCGAAGCGCCGAACTGCCCCACTGAAACCGTCTGCCGGCAGACAAAAATAGCAAAAAAAACGGACACGGTGAAGACGACCGGCAGCAGGGCACAAATACCGGCATTGCAAACACCCGGACGCCGGACGTGCAATTTCTGCAAACTCCATGCACCGGCCGCACGCTACCGGAAACAGGCCGCACGGGACAGACGAAGATCGCGCCGAGGGTATCCAGGGCTGATTTTGAAAATATATTAAAAAATTTTACTTGGAATTTTGTTTTTTCGGACAAAATAGATACATTTGTCCCAACGACAGCATATATGACAATATTTCACCATATCCATCATCACCATCACCACTTTCCGAAGGGGTAAGACGGATATGTACATGTAAACGGAACCATAAGTTTAACAAAAGTATATACGAAGCTCACCTCCTGCGGGTGGGCTTTTTTCGTGCTTATGCCGCGGGCGGTGTGCCAAAAACGAGACAAAAATGCTGAGAATCGCAATCCAGGCCAAGGGCCGACTCAACGAACAGAGCATCGAACTGCTCTCCGAGGCGGGCATCCGCGTCGCCGAAAGCAAACGCAAACTCATCTCGCGCGCCGGGGGCTTCCCGCTGGAAGTGCTCTACCTGCGCGACGACGACATCCCGCAGGCCGTGGCGATGGGCGTCGCCGACCTGGGCATCGTGGGGCTGAACGAAGTGGCGGAGAAAGGATTCCGCGTAGAGCAGGCGATGGATCTCGGGTTCGGGAACTGCCGCATCTCGCTGGCCGTGGAACGCACGGTGGCATACGAAGGGCTGGATTATTTCCGCGGCAAGCGCGTCGCCACCTCCTACCCCAACATCCTCACGCGGTTCTTCGCCGAAAAGGGCATCGACGCCGAAATACACACCATCGAGGGCTCGGTGGAGATCGCCCCGGCGGTCGGGATGTCCGACGCGATCTTCGACATCGTATCGTCGGGCGGCACGCTCATCTCGAACGGGCTGGTCGAAGTCGAGAAGGTCTTTTATTCCGAAGCGGTGCTGATCGCCAACCCGGAAATGGACGAGGCGAAGCGCCGTGAAACGGCACAGCTCACCTTCCGCTTCAACTCCATCCTCGAAAGCCGGGGCATGAAATACGTGCTGATGAACCTCCCGGCGGAGAAACTCCAGGAAGCAATCGTCATCCTGCCCGGCATGCGCAGCCCCACGATCCTGCCGCTGGCGCAGGAGGGATGGTGTTCGATACACGCCGTGATCAGCGAATCCCAGCTCTGGGAACGCATCGAACGGCTCAAGGAGATCGGCGCGGAGGACATCCTGGTGCTGACGCTCGAAAACATGATCCGCTGACCCCGAAAAACACCCGGATATGGAAATGCTGAAAATCCACAACAACCCGCCGCGCCGTGAATGGCCGGCCCTCACGGCCCGCTGCACGCGACAGGAGGGCGAAATCACGGAACGGGTCGCCGCCATCCTCTCACAGGTGCGCACGGGCGGCGACAAGGCGCTGCGCGACCTCGTGGCCCGCATCGAAGGTTACGTCCCCGAGAGGTTCGAGGTTTCCCGCAGACAGCGCACCGAAGCGGCCAAAGCCGTGCCGCAACGGCTCAAGACGGCGCTGGCGATCGCCAAGTCCAATATCGAAGCCTTCCACAGGGCACAGCTCCCGCCGCAGGTCGACATCGAAGTGATGCCCGGCGTGCGGTGCGTGCAGCGTGCCGTAGCCATCGGCCGCGTGGGGCTCTACGTCCCGGGCGGCAATGCCCCGCTCTTCTCGACGGTGCTGATGCTCGCCCTCCCCGCCCGGATCGCCGGGTGCGGCGAGGTCATACTCTGCACCCCGGCCGGGCGCGGCGGGAAGATCGCCCCCGAGGTGCTTTTCGCCGCCGACCTGTGCGGCGTCGACCGCATCTTCGCCGTCGGCGGGGCGCAGGCCGTGGCCGCCATGGCCTACGGCACGGAAAGCATCCCGCACGTGGAAAAAATCTTCGGCCCGGGAAACCGGTACGTCACCCGCGCCAAGCAGCTGGTAAGCACCGAGGCCGTGGCCGTAGACCTGCCGGCAGGCCCTTCGGAGGTGATGGTGCTGGCCGACAACAGCGCCCGGGCGGAATTCGTCGCCGCCGATCTGCTGTCGCAGGCCGAGCACGGGGACGACAGCCAGGCCATCCTGGTCTGCCGGACGGAGCGTTTCGCACGGCAGGTAACCCGGGCCGTCGAGGAGCAGATCCGGTATCTCAGCCGCGGCGAGGCGATCCGCAATTCGCTGGCCAACAGCCGGATCGTATTGTTCGACGAGGAATACAAGCAGATTGCGTTCGCCAACGCCTATGCCCCGGAGCACCTGATCGTCTCGATGCGCGACGCATGGGGCATCGCCGCCAAGATCACGGCCGCGGGCAGCGTCTTCATCGGCAATTACTCGCCCGAAAGCGCCGGGGACTACGCCTCGGGCACCAATCACACGCTGCCCACGGGCGGCTGGGCCCGTGCCTGCAGCGGGGTGAACGTCGACAGTTTCATGCGCAAGATCACATTCCAGGAGCTGACGCGCGACGGGCTCGACGCGCTGGCGCCCGCAATCACGGCCATGGCCGAGGCCGAAGGGCTCGACGCACACGCCAACGCCGTGCGCGTCCGGATGAAAGGAGGGATACTATGAAACCGCTGTCGCAGTTGGTGCGCCCCAACATCCTGGCGCTGCAACCCTACTCCACAGCCCGCGACGAATATGCGGGCGGCGGGATCGACGTATGGCTCGACGCCAACGAAAGCCCCTACGACAACGGCGTGAACCGTTACCCCGACCCGCACCAGCGGGCGCTGAAAGCCCTGATCGCAGAACTGAAGGACGTGGACGCCGGGCGGATCTTCCTCGGCAACGGCAGCGACGAGGCCATCGACCTCGCATTCCGGATCTTCTGCCGGCCGGGGCTGGACAACGCCGTGTCGATCGCCCCGACCTACGGGATGTACCGCGTGGCGGCTGCGACGAACGACGTGCAGATGCGCGAAGTGCCGCTGGGAGCCGGCTACTCGCTCCCGGTCGGGGCGCTGCTGGCGGCAGCCGACGAGCGCACGAAGCTGATATGGCTCTGCTCGCCCAACAACCCCACGGGCAATGCGTTCCCGGCACAGGAGATCGAAAGCCTGCTCCGCCGCTTCGACGGCATCGTCGTGCTGGACGAAGCCTACATCGACTTCGCCGACGGCGGCGGGTTCCTGCCGCGGCTCGGCGAGTTTCCGAACCTGATCGTCCTCCAGACGCTCTCCAAGGCGTGGGGCATGGCCGGGCTGCGGCTCGGACTGGCTTTCGCCTCGGAGGAGATCGCCGGCCTATTCGGCCGGGTGAAATACCCTTACAACATCAACACGCTCACGCAGCGGGCCGTCGCGGAATCGCTCCGCAGGGACATCTCGGCCCAGGTCGCGGCGATCCGCGCCGAACGCTCGCGCCTGGCGGCGGCACTCGCGGCATGCCCCTGCATCGGGCAGGTCTACCCGTCGGAAGGCAACTTCCTGCTGGTAAAGACCGCGGCACCCGACCCGTTGTACCGGGAGCTGGTCGCAGCGGGGGTCATCGTCCGCAACCGTTCGCGGATCGCAGGTTGCGAAGGCTGCCTGCGCATCACGGTCGGGCGCCCGGAGGAGAACGACCGCATGTTGGAAACCGTCAAAAATTTCCGCCCATGAAAAAAGCGCTCTTCATAGACCGCGACGGCACCGTGATCGCGGAGCCGCCCGCGGATTACCAGGTCGACAGCCTCGAAAAGCTGGAATTCATACCCGGTGCGATCTCGGCGCTCCGGACGCTCCGGGGGCTGGATTTCGAGCTGGTGATGGCGACGAACCAGGACGGGCTGGGCACGGAGGCCTTCCCGGAGGAGGATTTCCGGCCGCCGCACGAAAAAATGCTGCGCACGCTCGCAGGCGAAGGCGTCGCGTTCGACGACATGCTCATCGACCGCACGTTCGAAAGCGACGATGCCCCGACGCGCAAACCCCGTACGGGCATGTTCGGCCGCTACACGGACGGGTCGTACGACCTCGGGACGAGCTACGTCGTCGGCGACCGGGCGACCGACATCCTGCTGGCGCGCAACCTCGGGGCGAAGGGCATCCTTTTGGCGCCTGCCGCCGAAGGACGCAGGATGCTGCGGGAAGCGGGCGCGGAAGAGGCATGCGTGCTCATCACGGACTCGTGGGCCGAGATCGCGGAATACATCCGCCGCGGGGAACGGCGGGTCGTCGTGACGCGCGAAACGCGCGAAACGCAGATCACCGTACGCATAGACCTCGACGGCCGGGGCTTCGGTACCTGCGGGGCCGCCCCCGGCGACGGGATTTCCACCGGGCTGCGGTTCCTGGATCACATGCTGACCCAGATCGCCCACCACGGCGGGGTGTCGCTCACGGTGGAGGCGCACGGCGACCTGGACATCGACGAGCACCACACGATGGAAGACGTGGCGATCGTGCTGGGCGAGGCCATCGACCGCGCCCTGGGGTCGAAGGCGGGCATCGGCCGCTACGGCTTCGCACTGCCGATGGACGACTGCCGGGCGCTGGTACTGCTCGACTTCGGGGGGCGCATCGACTTCGAATGGGACGCCGAATTCCGCCGCGAGCGGGTCGGGGACGTCCCGACGGAGATGTTCCGCCACTTTTTCCACTCGCTCTGCTGCGCGGCACGCTGCAACCTGCAGATTTCGGCGCGCGGCGGGAACGACCACCACAAGGCCGAGGCGATCTTCAAGGCTTTCGCGCGTGCGCTGCGCATGGCCGTGGCACGCACCGGCTTCGGATACGACATACCCAGCAGCAAAGGCATACTATGATAGCGATCACGGATTACGATACGGGCAACCTGCGTTCGGTGGCCAATGCCCTGCGGCGCATCGGCGCCGAATTTACGGTCACGTCCGACGCCGCGGTGCTGCGGCAGGCGGACAGGGTGCTCCTCCCGGGCGTGGGCGAAGCCTCGTCGGCAATGGCCAAACTCCGCGAACGGGGACTGGATGCGCTCATCCCCACCCTGACGCAACCCGTACTGGGCATCTGCATCGGCATGCAGCTGATGTGCCTGGACAGCGAGGAGGGAGACACCCGCTGCCTGGGCATCTTCCCCGCGCACGTCGTGCGGCTGAGAGGCGGGGAAAATCCGCTGAAGATTCCCCACGTAGGCTGGGACACCGTCGGCAGGCTCCGCAGCCCGCTTTTCGACGGCCTCGGCGAAGACACCTACCTCTACTATGTCCACTCCTTCGCGGCGCAGGCGTGCGACGCCACGATCGCCCAAACCGACTACGGAGGGATCTTCAGCGCCGCCCTGGGGCGCGGCAATTTCTTCGGCACGCAGTTCCACCCCGAAAAGAGCGGGCGGGCGGGCGAGCGGATACTACGCAATTTCCTAAAACTCTGACGACATGAAAATCGAAATCATACCCGCAACGGACATCATCGGCGGCGCCTGCGTGCGCCTGACGCAGGGCGACTACGGCCGCCGGACGACCTACTACCGCGACCCGCTGAAAGCGGCGCAACGCTTCGAAGAGGCGGGCATCCGCCGGCTACACATGGTCGACCTCGACGGCGCCAAGGCGTCGGAGCCCCGCAACCTCGCCGTGCTGGAACGCGTGGCGACGAAAACCACGCTCGAAGTACAGTACGGCGGCGGAATCAAAAGCCGCGGGGCACTGCGCAGCGTATTCGGCGCAGGCGCCAGCCGCGCCATCTGCGGCAGCATCGCCGTGCGCGAACCGGAATCGTTCGCCGAATGGCTCGCCGAATTCGGCGGCGGGAAGCTGATCCTGGGCGCCGACATCCGCGACGGCGCGGTGGCCGTACAGGGATGGACGGAGCGATCCGAGATGACGGCGCAGGAGCTTATCGCCCGATTCGCACCGCAGGGGCTCGCGCAGGTCATCTGCACCGACATCGCCCGCGACGGGATGCTGTGCGGCACCTCGGCGGAATTCTACGCTGGGTTGCAGGGGCAGTTCCCCGGGGTGGAAATCACCGTGAGCGGCGGCATCGCCTCGATGACCGACATCGAGGCGCTCGACGGCGCGGGGCTGCGCAGCGTAATCGTCGGCAAAGCTCTCTACGAAGGACGTATCACCCTCGAAGAACTGAAAAGATGCTTGCCAAACGCATAATCCCCTGCCTCGACATCCGCGAGGGACAGACCGTCAAGGGCATCAACTTCGTCGGGCTGCGCAACGTCGGCGACCCGGTGGAGCTGGGGGCGAAATACGCCGCCGAAGGGGCCGACGAACTGGTATACCTCGACATCAGCGCCACGGAAGAGGGGCGGCAGACCTTCACGGAGCTGGTCGCCCGAATCGCCGAACGCATCGACATCCCGTTCACCGTGGGCGGAGGCATCGCATCGGTCGCCGACGCCGGGCGGCTGCTCGACGCCGGGGCGGACAAGGTCACCGTCAACAGCGCCGCCGTACGCGACCCTGCGCTGATCGACGCCATCGCGTCGAAATACGGGTCGCAGTTCGTCGTCGCGGCCATCGACGCGCGGATGACCGACGGCGTATGGCGCGTCACGACCCACGGCGGCAAGCGCATGACCGACCGCGAACTTTTCGCATGGGCGCACGAAGTCTGTCAGCGGGGCGCGGGCGAGCTGCTCTTCACCTCGATGGATCACGACGGCACGCGCGACGGCTACCCGTGCGAGACCTTCGCACGGCTGGCCGAGCTGCCCATCCCCCTCATCGCCTCGGGCGGCGCAGGATCGGTGCGGCACATTGCCGACGTGCTGACGCTCGGCCGTGCCGACGCGGCGCTCGCGGCAAGCATCTTCCACTACAACGGAATCCCGATCCCCGTGCTCAAACGGGAATTGCACCGGCTGAATATCAACGTAAGACAATAGACACCATGGAAATCACAGCAAAACCCTTCGAGGCGCTCGACGCCGCGAAGCAGGCCGACGGACTGATCCCCGCCATCATACAGGACGCGCGCACCCTGCGGGTGCTGATGCTCGGCTACATGAACCGGGAGGCTTACGAAAAGAGCCTTTCAGAAGGCCGCGTCACCTTTTACAGCCGCACGCGCCGCCGCCTCTGGACAAAAGGCGAAACGAGCGGCAACTACCTCGACATCGTATCGGTCACGGCCGACTGCGACAACGACACGCTCCTCATACGTGCCATCCCCCACGGCCCGACCTGCCACACCGGAGCGGCGAGCTGCTTCGACGGGGCCGCGGCCGGGCCGGAAGGCTTCATCCGCTATCTGCAGGGCGTCATCCAAAGGCGACACGCCGAGATGCCCGAGGGCTCCTACACGAGCAAACTCTTCGACCGCGGCGTGAACAAGATCGCACAGAAAGTGGGTGAAGAGGCTGTGGAAACCGTGATCGAAGCCGTGGCAGGCAACCGCGAAGCGATGGTCTACGAAGCCTCCGACCTGATATACCACCTGCTGGTGCTGCTCGAAGCCACCGGATGCTCGATCGCCAACCTCGAAGCGGAGCTGGCGCGTCGCCACAGCTGAAAAAACGGCACACCGCCCGGGAGCAGAATGAGCATGAGCCCCACGGCGCAGCGCATGGAAAAGGCCGGCATGTCTTCCGACATGCCGGCCCGTTTATTCACCATGCCGCCGTCCAACGGACGGCAGCACGCCGTTACTTGAAGACCAATGCGCACTGCATGCCCTTCTCGGCGCTGCCCGAAGCGGCCTTGGAGTTGAGTACGGTTTCATGTTTGTTGACACGCATGTTGGGCGAGCTGGAGCCTTCGAACGACATGGCGGAGACGCAGCCCAGCTCCTTCATGACCTTGGCCAGGTCGAGCATCGAAACGCCGACGCTACCCTCGACCTGCTGGCCGCAGAATGCGAAGACCTTACCCTGGGCCGTGACACCGACCGCAGCACGTGCATACGCGGGATTACCGGCATACCAGCCGCTGTTACTACCGTCGTTGCAGATTGTCTGCGCTTCGGTCAGGACATTCCCGTTCCACAAAACCATCGGGATTCCGGAAACGGCCGTCTTTGCATCCCACACGGTACCGTCACTCTGAACCCGAGCCGTGAAACTACTGCCGTCCCTGAACGGGAATGCATAGAGTTTACCATCGAACTTCTGCGACCAGGCCATCTTGTAAGCACCGTTGTTATCCTGTCCGATCGTAGCGAACGAATTGATGGCATGAGGATCCTGAACGAACTGTCCGTCACGGATGATGGTCTGAACTGCGGTACCGGCAGAAGATACACCGACCAGGTATACGTTCCAGCTGCCGTCCAAACTTTCGAGCTCCTGAATCGTCTTAAGATCGGAGCCGTTGCCGACAACGCCCATCGTCGACTGCGGGCCCATGATGGCGATGTAAGCGATATTATTGTCGACGCCGTTCAGCTTCGTGGTCTTATAGACCTTGATATATTTGGGCAGCGTGCCGAAACTTCCCGTCTCGTCCGTCCATCCCTGGCTCAGCAGGGGATCGGTATAGCCGGTCTGTTTGACGACATAGGTGTAGTCCGTCCCGCCGTAGGTGACCACCAGCGTCCCGTCGGCGAATTCGAGGTCGAACGTCCGGTCGGCGGGGGACTTCAGGGAAGCGCCCGGCACCAGCTCGATGTCGAATACCATGGCATTGACATTCATGCCCGTCTTATAAGCGATCGTGATGGTGTTGCCGGCGATGACAGCCTCTTCGTCCCCGACCTTCGCCGAAAGGATCGGGTTGGGAATATCCTTGGGCTTGGCCGACATCAGGTAGGTTTCTTCGTGGAGGTAGCCCACGTTCACAACAACGCTGTAAGGGGACGTGAGGTTAACCTCGGCGGTCGCCGTGCCGGGCGTTTTGAGGATAGCACCCCAGGTCATATCGAACGTAACCGTCACCTTGGATAGGTCGGTCATGTTCTGGAACTCCCCGAACGTGATGGTCTTGTCCGCATCCGAAATGACGGCGGTGATCGTCGCATCGCCGTCGGCAGCCGTCACGGAAACGAAAGGTTGGGAGACTTCCGAGGGCCATTTTTCATCGTCGTCCGAACACGAGGCAATAAGAAATGCACCCATGCAGCACAACAACGCGGCCAACAGGGGGGGGGTAAAAAGTTTTTTCATAATCAGGTATTTTAGATTGAATAATTATGGGTTAGTTCACCTTCGGGTATTTTAAGAAATTTATTCAGGGATAATCTCGATACAAGCAATTAATTTTACAATAGGAATGTCATACCACAAGTATCACACTTATATAATATAACAATCCATTTTAAAAATATAAATACGACATTATCTCCACACGAATGTAGTAATAATATTTATTATTACAATGTTTTTTGAGTAAAAAAAGTTAATAAAAGAACCTCCCAAAGTAATATTTTTTTGGTAATAAAATATAACCAACTGATTTCATGCGACATAAGAAATTTTTAAAATACTCCCTCCGGGACAAAGCAAGATGCCTTCCCGGATTCGCCGGCCGCGGCAAAATAAAACAGGGCGGACGGACACAGCCGAACGGGGCGGGACAAAGGGTTGTGCGAAGATCGGTAGACGAGGAGAGGCGGGGAACAAAAAAGGGACACCTGGCGTACAAGTGTCCCTTTGTATTTTGTAGCGGGTCCGAGACTTGAACTCGGGACCTCATGATTATGAATCATGCGCTCTAACCAGCTGAGCTAACCCGCCATTGCATCAAAGCGAGTGCAAAGGTAATAGAATTTTTTATTCATGCAAAATCTTTCGGCAAAAAATCACCGGAAAATTCAGACTCCGGGGCTTTGGCACCGATTTTGCCCGCCTGTGGGCAAACAGAATGACATGCCGCTGACAGACACATCACGCAACGAAATCGCCAATTCCCTGAGCATACTCAAAGTAATTGCCGGCGTAGTCCTGCTCGCCGCGGTCTCGTGGGAAATCATCGGCGGAGACCACACCCGTTTTTCGCAGAGCTACCTGACCGTGCAGCTGGTGGTCTGCATCCTTTTCCTGTGCGATTTTTTCGTACGCTGGGCGGCGGCCGAACGTAAAGGGCGCTTCTTCGGGCGGAACATTCTGTTCTTCCTGATCTCGATCCCCTACCTGAACATCCTGGCCTGGAGCGGTGCAGACCTCCCCCGCTACTGGGCCATGCTGATCGGGGTGATGCCGCTGATGCGGGCGTTCCTGGCACTCTACGTAGTCGTGCAATGGCTCGTGGACAACAAGATCCGCCGGCTATTCACGGCCTACATCTTCACGGTCGTGGTTTTCACCTATATCTCGGCACTGGTCTTCTACGACTACGAAATATTCGTCAATGACAAACTCCATGGTTTCGGAAACGCCCTGTGGTGGGCCTGGATGAACGTCACGACCGTCGGCGCCGAGATATTCGCCGTCACGGCCATCGGCAAGGTCATCACCATCCTGCTGCCTACGCTGGGAATGATGATGTTCCCGATCTTCACCACTTATATATTACAGGAGTATACGCACAAAAAGGAGTCCGACCAATGAGACCGCCGGGCTGGGCAGCGGGTTCCCCTCCCTTGCCGCAACCCATAGGCACGGCCGGCACGCGCAAATACAAGCGGGCTGGCTGCATTTGGCAGCCAGCCCGCTGCACGTATCGGGTAATTATTTCTTCTGCTCCCTGAGCAGGTCGCGGATTTCCGTCAGCAGCAACTCCTCCTTCGTGGGTGCGGGTTCGGGAGCAGGCGCCGGAGCGGCGGCCTCTTCCTTTTTCCGCATCAGCCGGTTCATCAGCTTGACCATCAGGAAGACGCAGAATGCCAGAATCGTGAAGTCGATGCACTGCTGGATGAAGGCGCCGTAATTCCAGTAAACGGGCTCGGCAGCCGCCTTTGCAGCGGCTTCGCCGCCGCCCGTCACGACGTCGCCGACGGCATGCACGGCACTCGAAGTCATGTCCCGGAACTTCGAAATATCGAGCCGCAGCTGCGAAAAATCGGTATTGCCGATCAGCGCCCCGATCGGCGGCATCAGGATGTCGTTCACCAACGACGAGACGATTTTGCCGAATGCACCGCCGATGATCACACCGACGGCCATGTCCATCACATTCCCCTTGAGGGCGAACTCCTTGAATTCTTTTAGAAATGCCATAAGTCTAAGGTTTAATTATTTGATGGTACAAATATACTGTTTTATAATAAAACCGCACGAAAAAGGGCAACCGACATACAGCCAGCTGCCCATTCTTCGGACGAATGTGCCGATGGGGATCATCCGATCTCGACCAGTACGGCGTCGGTCGCCACGTTCTCGCCGGGCTGCACCAGCACCTGCTTCACCGTGCCGGCATAATCGGTCGTCACGGCATTCTCCATCTTCATGGCCTCCAGGATTGCGATCTCGTCGCCGGCCTTGACCGTATCGCCCACCTTGACCTTCAGCTCGATGATACGCCCGGGCAGCGGCGCCGTCACGGCATTGCCCGTGATGACGACCTTCTTCACCTCTTCGGCCTTCTTCTCCTCGGCCTTGGGCTCGGCGGGTTTGGCCGCGGCGTAAGCCTTGACCTTCATGTCCGTGAGGAATGTCTTGGCGACCATCGGGAACAGCTCGAGCAGCAGCACTTCCTTCTCGTTGGCGGCGAGCTTCACGCCTCCGGCCTCGGGAAGTTCGGGGTTGGGCTGCATCTGGTATTTCGACGTATCGTAGGGCGTCTCCTCACGCACGCCGCAAATCTTGAAGCGGAATTCGGGGTCGATCTTCACGGGCGTGTGTCCGTACTCGCCCTTGACCAGGCCGACGAACTGCGAGCTCTTGTTGGTGTACATCGGACGCCCGGCCTTCTCGTCGAGGGCGCAGTTGACGGCCTGCGCACCGACGATCTGCGAGGTCGGGGTCACCAGCGGCGGCAGGCCTGCGGCCAGGCGCACCGAGGGGATCAGCTCCATGGCGCGCGGCAGGATGTCCTCGGCCTTGAGCTGCTTGAGCTGGGCGACCATGTTCGAGTACATGCCGCCGGGGATCTCGGCCTTTTGCACCAGTTCGTTGGGAGCCGGGAACCCGAAATAGGCCTCGATCTTGCGGCAGGCGTCGATCGTAGCGTCCTCATCGTCGGCTTTGGCGGCCGCAATAGCCTTGTCGAACAGGGCGTCGATCTCGGCGGGCAGCTTGTCGGTCAGCGGGTTGAACGCCTTGGGCTCGGATTTGTCCGCGCCGAATACCGACTGGTTGAGCTCCTTGCGGATCTCGCGCAGCTGGGTATTGATCTTGGCCACGGCCTCCATGTTCACACCGGTATCAACGCCGAGCTTCTTGCAGAAGACGTGTACCAGCTCGATGGCCGGGGCACCCGTGCCTTCGGCGAAATACCAGCAGTTGGTATCGACGATGTCGACGCCGGCCACGATGGCCGCGAGCATCGAAGCCAGGCCGTAGCCGGGGGTACAGTGGGTATGGAAATCGACCGGAATCGAGATGTTCTTCTTGAACAGCTTGACCAGCGTGGCGACACGGCGCGGCGGGATCAGGCCCGACATGTCCTTGATGGTGATCATGTCGGCGCCCAGTGCGGCCATCTGTTTGGCCTTGTCGAGGAAATAGGCATCCGTGAAGACGGGCTGCGGCCGCTTCTTGCCCATCAGGCGCTGCATGAAGGAGGGTTCGGGATATTTCGGGTCGACCGTATAACATACGGCGCAGTCGGCGATGCCGCCGTACTGCTTGACGTATTTGATCGTCGATTTCACGTTGTCCACGTCGTTCAGGGCATCGAAGATACGCATGATGCCCAGCCCGCTTTCGATCGCGTTGCGGCAGAAGCCGTCGATCACGTCGTCGGGGTAAGGCGCGTAGCCGAACAGGTTACGGCCGCGCGAAAGCGCCGTGAGCTTCGACACCTTGCCCACAGCCTTGTAGATCGTCTCCAGGCGCGTCCACGGGTTCTCGTTGAGATAACGCATCACCGAGTCGGGTACGGCACCGCCCCAGACCTCCATCGCATAGAAATTTGCATCCTTGTAGAAGGGCAGGCAACGGTCTACCTGTGCCTGCGACATGCGCGTCGCGAACGAGGACTGCTGTCCGTCGCGCAACGTAAGGTCTCTGATTTTGAGATTTCTCGCCATTGTGATATTTTTGATTAAGGGTTCTTGTTGCCGCTTTTACTGTTATTCCAATAACAAAGATAATAAACAATTTGAAATTCCAACCATTTTACAGGGATTTTTCACAAAAAACACCGGAAACGGTTACTTTTCGTAAAAGCGCCCCGCCCGGAAGCGCCCGGCGGGCTACGCCTGAATATCCTGCTCGGGGACGAACAACTGCTTGTACGACGTCCCGTCGAGGTACTTCTTCTTGAAGATATTGACGCAGAAGACGAACATCTCCAGCATCAGCGGCCCGAAAATCACCCCCATGAACCCGAAGAGCGACAGCCCGATGAAAACGCCGAAGATCGTCACCAGCGGATGCGTATCGGCCATCTTCTTCTGCATGATGAACCGCACGACGTTGTCCACGTGCGTCACGACCAGCCCGCCGTAGAGGAGCAGCCCGATGGCCGGCCCCCAGTCGCCCGTCAGCGCCATGTAACCCGCAAGCGGCAGCCATATGAGCGCCGTCCCGAAGATGGGGATGATCGTTGCGAAACAGGTCAGCACGCCCCAGAACAGCGGGCTCGGGGCGTTGAAGACCAGGTAGCCCACGAACGCCACGACGCCCTGCACGACGGCCAGCAGGGGGATGCCGATGGCATTCGAACGGACGATCATGTGCACCTCGCGCATGACGCTGCTGCCCACGTCCCGGTTGAAAGGCAGTATCTCGCGGCAGTAGCCTTCCATGCGCAGGCCGCCGATGAGCATGAAATAGAGCACGAACAGCAGCACGATGATGTTGATGCCGAAATCCATGATGCTGCCCAGCACCCACTGCCCCAGCCGGGGGATCACGCCCACGAGCGACGTGATGTTCTTCTCCTGCCAGAGGTTGTATCCCGTCTTGTCGTGGATCAGCGCAGCGATGTGCTTGAGCGGCTCGACGACCGACTCGGGCGCGAGGGCGATGTCCTGCACCTGGTTGACGACCATCCAGACGATCAGGCTGATTGGCACCAGGAAACACAGCACCGCCTCGCCCAGCAGCAGCGACGCGGCCAGGCTGCGCCGCCATTTGCGGCAGGCCGTGAGGTAATGCATCTGCCGCCGGAGCAGCACGTAGATCGTCATGGCACCCAGCACCCCGCCCAAAAACGGGGTCAGCTCGATGAAGATCGTGACCCCCAGTCCGAGGATCAACACGAAAAGCGAATAACGCCAGTATAGTTCCTTGAAAGCCTGCATGCGAGTCAGCTGCACAAGGAACGTGCCGCACGTGCAAGGCAGTGCCCGTCAACAGGTTGAAAAATATTTGAACAAAATTTGCGGTGTTCTGTTGCGGCTGTGAAATATTTGGTTTAAATTTGTATAAGCAAATTATGGACGGCTTTATGGAAATAACGGTTTCCACCGGCACCCTGCATCACCGATACGGTGCGGGAGAAGGTATGCAAACCGGATATCGGCTATCGCCGGGCACGGCCGGCGATACGCAACGACGAGGGGTATCTCACACGCGGAGTATCCCTCGCAACTTTATACAAACCCCAGTATTTTATGTATCACAAAGCCTTCCCGAAAGGTTGCCGGGGGTTAAAATCCTGTGAAATTCCAACCATCCCGCCGGCGGAAGCGGAGAAATCCCCGATATTAGTGCCGCGGATCGCGACACCCAGAAATGAAGAAACCGAAATATCCATTACACTCTTTTATTTACTAATCCATTAAAAAGTATGAGAAAACATTTACAACATTTCCTCATGACGGCCGCCCTGATTCTGTTCGGAGTGTCCGCCGCTGTCGCGCAATCGGCAGTTACGGGTAAAATCGTAGATGAGACCGGCGCACCGCTGATCGGTGCCTCTGTGACCGTACCCGGCACATCGCAGGGTGTCAGCACCGACGTCGACGGCAACTTCACGCTGAAGACCGATGCCAAGGAGATCGAGATCAGCTACGTGGGCTACGTCCCGACCAAAAAACCCGTCACGGGCCCGAACGCACGCCTGGGCATCATCCAGATGGAGCCCGACGCCGTGGCATTGCAGGATGTCATCGTCATGCAGTCGGTGGCCGTGCAGCGCAAAACCCCGGTAGCCGTATCGACGGTCAACGCCGAGGAGATCAGCTACAAACTCGGCGGACAGGAGTTCCCCGAAATCCTGAAATCGACGCCGGGCGTCTACGTGACCAAGGACGGCGGCGGCTTCGGCGACTCGAAGATCAACATGCGCGGTTTCCAGGCGGCCAACGTGGCCGTGATGGTCAACGGCGTCCCCGTGAACGATATGGAGTGGGGCGGCGTATACTGGTCGAACTGGGCCGGCCTCTCGGACGTGACGCGCAGCATGCAGACCCAGCGCGGCCTGGGCGCCTCGAAAATCTCGTCTCCCTCGGTCGGCGGTTCGGTCAACATCGTGACCAACGGCATCGAGGCCAAGCAGGGCGGCACGTTCTCGTTCGGCGTAGGTAACGATGGCCTTTACAGCCTTTCGTTCAGCCTCTCGACGGGCCTCACGAAGAGCGGCTGGGCACTGTCGGTACTCGGCGCGAAGCGCTGGGGCGACGGTTACATCCAGGGAACCAACTTCGAAGGCTACAACTGGTTCGTCAACATCTCGAAGCGCATCAATGACCGCCACCAGTTGTCGCTGACCGCCTTCGGCGCCCCGCAGAAGCACGCGCAGCGCCATGCCCTCGACGACGGACTGAAGATCGAGGAGTGGCAGAAGGCCAAGAACTTCATGGGCGAAAAGGACATGTACCGCTACAACGCCGAGTACGGTTTCGACAAGAACGGCAGGCAGCGCTACTCGCACTTCAACGAATACCACAAGCCCCAGATCTCGCTGAACCACCAGTGGCAGATCGACTACAAGTCGTCGCTCTCGACGGCGCTCTACATGTCGATCGGACGCGGCAGCGGCTACTCGGGCCAGGGCCGCACCTCGGCAGACCGCAACATGTGGAAAGGTACCAACTACGGCGTGCTGAACACCACCTTCCGCAACCCCGACGGCACGTTCGCCTACGACAAGATCCAGGAGATGAACGCCGCCAGCCCCGACGGTTCGCGCATGATCATGTCGAAGAGCAACAACAACCACATGTGGTACGGACTGCTCTCGACCTACACCAACCAAATCTCCAAGTCGCTCGAACTGTCGGCCGGTATCGACGTGCGCTACTACATCGGCGAGCACAACAACGAGATCATCGACCTCTACGACGGCAAGTATTTCATCGACGACAGCAGCCGCGCCAACGTCAAGCCCGAGCAGAACGCCGCCGCGGCCGACCCCAACTGGGTGTATGAAAAACTGCAGGTCGGCGACAAGGTTTACCGCGACTACGACGGCCACGTACACCAGGAAGGCGTATTCGCCCAGCTGGAGTGGACGAAGAAAAACCTCAACGCCTTCGTATCGGGTTCGGTTTCCAACACCGGCTACTGGCGCTACGACCGCTTCTACTACGACGCCGCACACGCCGAGTCCGAGCACGTGAACTTCATCGGTTACACGGTCAAGGGCGGTGCCAACTACAACATCAACGAGAAACACAACGTATTCGCCAACCTGGGCTACATCAGCCGCGCCCCGTTCTTCTCGGGCGGCGCATTCCTGCAGAGCACCACGAGCAACGTCAAGAACCCCGACCCGCTGAACGAAAAGGTATTCTCTGCCGAGATCGGCTACGGATTCCGCTCGGGCATCCTTTCGGTCAACCTGAACGGTTACTACACGCTCTGGATGGACAAGTCGGTCGTACGTTCCAGCTCGATGGCCAACGGCGACTACGCCCGCGTGAACCTCTCGGGTGTCGACGCACGCCACATGGGCCTCGAACTGGACTTCGTCCTGCGCCCCAACCGCTGGCTGGACGTGACCGGTATGCTTTCGCTGGGCGACTGGCAGTGGGACAGCGACTCGAAGGGCTACATCTACGACACGCAGGGGCAGCCCCTGACCAAGGCTTTGGACGGCACGGTCGCCTCGGGCATCATGGCTGAAGACCACGCATGGCTGAACCTGAAGCAGAAAGGCATCAAGGTCGGCGGTTCGGCACAGACCACCGGAGCCCTCGGCGTCACGGTACGCCCGATGAAGGGCCTGCGCGTCAGCGCCGACTGGAACGCCTACGGCAACAACTACGCCGACTTCTACATCGGTTCGAACACCAGCCTTAACGGCAACTCGACCGTCGACGTGAAAGACCCGTGGAAGATTCCGTGGGGACACCAGCTCGACCTCTCGGCCAGCTACGCCTTCAAGATCGGCAACGTACGCGCCACGATCTACGGCAACGTGAACAACGTCTACGACTACAACTACATCATGGACGCGCAGTGCGCCGCAGCCGACGAAGGTATCTGGCAGAACGTATATGCCGTCATGTACTCGTTCGGTCGCACCTATACAGTAAGACTGAAAATTAACTTCTAATTACAGCGAACCATATGAACAAGCATATTGTAAAATACCTTCTGGCCCTTGCGACGATAGCATTCGTGGGGGGGGGTTGTAATGTCGACGATTACAACGAGGAGTATCTGGACGGGTTCAACCCCGACAAGGAGATCACCGACGTCCAGGTACTGAAATACACGATGACCGACGCCGACTACGCCAGCGTCGCGTCGAACGCCGCCAACAAGGCGATCGCCGAAGCCGCAGGGCCCGATGCAGTGGCAGCCCTGGCCGCCGTAGGCACTGCAAAATGTTTCTCCGAAGCCGCTTCCGCCACGACGTACCTGCCCGCCTTCCTGGCTGCAGGTTACGACAGCTACCTCTCGAACGGCTCGACTGTCACCGTTACCTATAAGAACCAGCGCGGCGAGATATCCGAGGCCATCACCGGCATCGCTTCCGCCTCGACCTACGAGCTCAAGGCCGCCGACTACGAGGTAGCCTGGGGCGAGGATATCACGGCCGACTACTTTACACCCGGTAAGCCGGCAGCCAACTACCTGCCGCGCATCCTCAAGGAGGCCGTCAAGAACGCCGAGGCCGGCGACTACGTCATCGCCGAATACGCCTACTCCGAGCAGGAGCCTTCGACCGGAGGCGGCGAAATCCCCGAGACCATCAACAAGATCAGCGAAATCATTGCCCCCGGCGACTATACCGTGCAGGGCACCGTTTCGGCTGCCTATGCCCGCGGCTTTATCGTCGACGACACCACGGGGGCTATTCTGGTATATCTGAACGCCCCGTCGAACTACTCGCTAGGCGATGTAGTGAAGGTCAAGGGTGCCGTTACGGAATACAACAGCGGCATGCAATTCGGCAACACGGCCGAGATCACGCTCGTGGAGAAAACCAAGAATTTCGCCTTCCCCACGGCACAGGCCATGTCGGGCAGCGAGCTCGACGCCTACCTGACCGCAACGTCGATCAAATTCGTCAGCCTGACGGGTACGCTCTCGATCAGCGGCAACTATTACAACCTCAAGGTGGACGGTGCCGCGACGGCCACCGGCAGCCTCTCCTTCCCCAACAAGGGGCAGATCGACGAGAGCCTGGACGGTAAGAAGGTCACCGCGACCGGTTACCTCTTCTCCGTCAGCAAGAGCGGCGACGCACCCAAATTCGCCAACATGATGGTCGCCACGATCGCCGAGGAGGGTTCGCAGCCCGCATTCACGCCCGTGGGCGTCGTCGCATCGGCCGATCCCGGCACGTTCAGCGTGACGGGACAGATCGCAGCGACCTACAAGCGCGGCTTCCTCATCAACGACGGCACAGGGTCGATCCTCATCTATACCAATGCCGACCCGACCGGAACCTATGCCATCGGCGATCTGGTCAGCGTGGAAGGTACCACTTCGGCTTATGCCGGGCTGAACCAGTACCCCCCGGCATCGACCGTCACCAAACTCAATACCGAGGCCAATAAGTTCACCTACCCCGCGATCCGCGAAATGGACGGTACCGACATGGACGGTTACCTGACGCTGACCACGGCGCAGTACGTGCGTTACACGGGTACGCTGAAAATTGACGGCAACTACTACAACGTCATCAACGACGAAGCGCTGACGGCACAAGGCAGCCTCTCGTATGTCCTGGACGGCGCCGTAGACCCAGCACTCGACGGACAGGAAGTCGTCGTGGAAGGCTATGCGATCGGCGTATCGGGCAGCAAGTTCCTCAATACGATGGTCACTTCTGTCAAGCCGGCAGCCAATGCTTCGGCAGCTTCCTTCGGCATGACCCGCGCCGCGGTGACCAAGAACCGCTATGCGATTTACACCTTCGACGGCACGTCGTGGGCAGCCGCAGAAAACACCACGATGGTCAACCCCGAGGACTACACGCAGATGGGCGCCACCAATCCCAACTTCAGTTCGTCGTTCTCGCAGGACACCTACCTGCCCCTCTACCTGAAGTACAAATATCCCTACGCCCTGGCCGAGGAGAAGATGAACGTGGCATACCACTTCTACGACTCGACGGACAAGGTAACCCTGCTCTTCGCCGACGAGTACACTTACGACGGTGCGGACTGGATCAAGACCGAGGACACCGAGACGCTCGACGGCCCGTTCAAGAAGGTCAGCGGCAAATGGAACTTCGACCCCAGCATGACGCTCGTCGTGGCCCCCGACCGCAGCGCTTACAGCAAGAGCTTCTACCAGGCTTGCGTGGACTGGGTACTCCAGAACAAGGACGCCGCCTATACGACGGACAACCGCAGCGGCAGCCGCCTCACGGATGCGGAGTATTACAGCGGTTGCGCGGCAAGCTACACCAACCTGAACTGGCGTATCAACACGCTTCCGAAATACTACTGGAGCGAAGCCGGTGAAGACATATCAGCCTACGACAACTGGGGGTCGGAAGACAAGGACGCCATGCGCGCATCGTACCAGGCGTTCTACGACGAAGTCGAAAAGCGTTTCGGCGAGGTAATGTCGGCCGCCCTGGGTACGCTCTACCCCGATGTCAAGATGATCTCCGGCATCGACGTGATCTACACCGTACAGATGATGCTCTACACGCAGCACATCGGCTCGGGCACGGGCAAGGTGACGCACGCATTCGAGTTCAAGCTCGTCGACACCGGCAAGTTCGAATACGTACGCATGTACGCACTCTCGCCGGAGTATGAACTGATGAAGGATGCCAACTTCGAATAACGGAATCCGATCCAAAGCAAAGGGCCGCTCTAACGAGTGGCCCTTTTTATTTTTCAATCATCGGACGGATCGGATCAAGGGACAGGGAAAACCGCTGCAAAAGGGGAAGCCGACGATTCGTGCGGGCGGAGCGAACGGCCTGCGGGTACGGCTATACGGACGGAGTACCCGGATATGGTCTCGGGCTGCTACCCTACTATTTCGGGCAACAGCCTGCGGCGCAGCAGGTCGCAGGTTGCGGCCGGCGCCGAATGGTCGAACAACTGCCCGCGGATACCCAGCGCCGCTGCGGCGGCGATATTGGCCGGGCGGTCATCGATAAAGAGCGTCTGCGCAGGATCGAGTCCGTAGCGGCCGAGCAGTCGCCGGTAGATTTCCGGCTCGGGTTTCACCACGCCCTCCTCGCAGGAGACCACCTCACCGTCGAAAAGCCCGTAGACGGGGAAACGGCGCAGGAAGTCGATGAACTCGCGCGACATGTTCGAAAGCACATACAACTTGTAGCCGGCGGCCTTCAGGTCGCGGACAAGCTGTTCGGTAGGCTTCACGGGTTCCTGCATGTCGATCGACAGGCGCAGGTACTCCTCGCATTTCGCACGCGGGCAGGCGTTGACCCCGGAAAGGATGCCGGTCACCTCGTCGAGCGTCAGCACGCCCCGGTCGTAATCCTCCCAGAAAGCCGGCATGGGCTCCGAACGGATGAAACTGAAAAAGTCGTGGAATTCTTGCGTACACTTACTTCTGTCGCGGGCAAAAAGTACTCCGCCCAGGTCGAAAACGATATTTTCCATGGGGCAAAGATAGCCATTTTTTCGTTTGGTTCATGATTTGCAGGCTGGCGCATAACAAAAACTCCGATTATGAACTATGGCATAAGCATCCTCTTCCGCGCCATTCCCCTTGCGATGGCAGCCTTCTGTTTCGCCTACGGCGCCTACGTTTTCGCCGCCGGCGACGACCCCTCGCGGCTCACGGCAGGCCCCGTGCTCTTTTTCCTGGGCTCGATCTGCATCGCGCTCTATTGCACCGCCGCCACCATCATCCGCCAGATCATCGGCACCTATACCGCCGCCGCGAAATACCTTTTCCCGGCCATCGGCTATGCGGTCGCCGCCATGACGGTCATCTGCGGGCTTTTCATCATCCAGTCGCACATGACCGGGGCGCTCGTCACGGGGCATGTAATCTGCGGGCTGGGGTTCATCACGGCGTGCGTCTCGACGGCGGCCACCTCCTCGACGCGGTTCAGCCTGATCCCCAAGAACTCGGGCGACAGCACCTTCTCGGTCAACCCCGCAGGCTTCACCCGCGGGCAAAGTTCGCTGCTGATCTTCATCGTGTCGGCCATAGCCACCGGGGCATGGGTGTGGTGCATCCTGCTCTTCGCGCTGGGAACGCTCCCGGCGCATATCGTGGCGGGAAGCGTCATGTTCGGCATCGCCTGTGTCTGCACGTCGCTCATCGCGCTGGTGGCCAGTATCGCACGCCAGGCACGGGGCAGCTACACGATGGAGGAACGCCGCCGGTGGATGGGGCTGGTGCTCGCGATGGGCGGCCTGGCCTTCGTGCTGGGGCTGATCCTCCTCTTCACGCTCCGGGGCGAGGCGATCAGCTTCGTGGGCTTCGTGCTCATAGGGCTGGCACTGATCTGCTGGAGCATATCGAGCAAGGTCATCCTGCTGGCAAAGATCTGGCACGCCGATTTCCCGCTGGCCAACCGCATCCCGATCATCCCGGTGCTTACGGCGCTGGCCTGCCTGTTCCTCGCGGCATTCCTCTACGAGGCGGCGCTCTCCGAACCCAAATATTTCGTCCCCGCACGCGTCCTGACGGGTTTCGGAGCCATCTGCTTCACGCTCTACTCCATCGTCTCGATCCTCGAAAGCGGCGCGAGCAAGAAATAGCCCCGCTGCAAGGCCATAAAAAAAGCCACCTTCCCCGGGTGGCTTTTCTTATTGCCTTTATCGTCACATGGGTCAGAACAGGTGGCAAGCCACCGTCAGCCCGGCCATGACGATGGAAACCATCGACATCAGCTTGATAAGGATGTTAAGCGACGGGCCCGAAGTGTCCTTGAACGGGTCGCCGACGGTATCGCCCACCACGGTGGCCTTGTGGCATTCGGAGCCTTTGCCGCCGAAATGCCCCTCCTCGACCATCTTCTTGGCATTGTCCCACGCGCCGCCCGCATTGGCCATGAACACGGCCAGCACGAAACCCGAGCTGAGGCCACCGACCAGCAGGCCCATCACGCCGGCCACGCCAAACACGAGACCGACGGCTACCGGCACGACGATGGCCAGCAGGCTGGGGAACATCATCTCGCGCTGTGCACCGCGGGTCGAAATCTCCACGCAGCGGGCATAGTCCGGCGTGCCTTCGCCCGTGAGGATGCCCTTGATCTCGCGGAACTGGCGGCGCACCTCGTTCACCATGCTCTCGGCGGCACGTCCCACGGCGTTCATCGTCAGGCCGCAGAACAGGAACGACATCATGGCGCCGATGAAGATGCCGATCAGCACCGTCGGGTTCATCAGCGTGACCTGGTAATACTCCATGAAATCGAGGATCGAAGCCTTCTCGACCAGCTGCGAGGTGCCGTTGGGCAGGTCAAGCATCGTGATGCCGTTGTGCAGCAATCCGATACGGATCTCCTCGATGTAGGATGCCAGCAGTGCCAGTGCGGTCAGCGCCGCGGATCCGATGGCGAACCCTTTGCCCGTGGCGGCGGTCGTATTGCCCAGCGCGTCCAGCGCGTCGGTGCGCTTGCGCACCTCGGGGCCGAGGCCGCTCATTTCGGCATTGCCGCCCGCATTGTCAGCGATCGGGCCGTAGGCGTCCGTGGCGAGCGTGATGCCCAGCGTCGAGAGCATACCGACGGCGGCGATGCCGATGCCGTAGAGCCCCAGCGACATGTTCATCGGAGCCATCATATTCTCCATGTCGAAGCCGATGGCGCACAGATAGGCGAGGATAATCGCGGCACCGATCGTCAGGACGGGGATGGCCGTCGAGATCATGCCCGACCCGACCCCGGCGATGATGACCGTGGCCGGCCCGGTCTGGGCGCTTCCGGCGATCTTCTGCGTCGGTTTATAGGAGTGCGAAGTGTAATATTCGGTAGCCTGTCCGATGATGATACCGGCGACGAGCCCCGTGATGACCGAGCACGACAGCCCGAGCCAGTTCTGGATTCCCAGCAGGTAGAGGATACCGAACGTCGCGCCGGCAATCAGCAGCGAACTGAAATTGACACCCACGCCCAGCGAGCGGAGCAGCTCGCGCATCGAGGCGCCCTCACGGGTTCGCACGAGGAAGATGCCGATGATCGAGAGCACGATCCCCACGGCCGCGATCAGCATCGGCGCCAGCACGGCCTTGAGCTGCATCGCCATGCCGTCGGCCGTGGCGAACGCCGCCGCGCCCAGCGCCGCCGTGGCGAGCACCGAACCGCAATAGCTCTCATAGAGGTCGGCGCCCATGCCGGCCACGTCGCCCACGTTGTCGCCCACGTTGTCGGCGATGGTCGCGGGGTTGCGCGGGTCGTCCTCCGGAATCCCCGCCTCGACCTTACCCACCAGGTCGGCACCCACGTCGGCCGCCTTGGTATAGATACCGCCGCCGACGCGGGCGAAGAGCGCCTGCGTCGAGGCGCCCATGCCGAAGGTCAGCATCGTCGTGGTGATGACCACGAGTTTCTGCGGCCCCGACACCTCCACGAAGCGTTCGAGGATAACATACCAGAACGAGATGTCCAGCAGCCCGAGCCCCACGACCACGAGCCCCATCACGGCGCCACTGCGGAAGGCGACCTTCAGGCCGCGGTCGAGCGACTGGCGTGCGGCGTTGGCCGTACGCGCCGAAGCATAGGTTGCGGTCTTCATGCCGAAATAACCGGCAAGCCCCGAGAAGAAACCGCCCGTCAGGAAGGCGAAGGGCACCCAGGGGTTCTGCACCCCGGCGCCGTAGGCCAGGTAGGCGAAGAACAGCGCCAGGATGATGAATACGATCAGCACGACCTTGTACTGCTGGCGCAGGTAGGCCATGGCGCCCTTGCGCACGTGCTCGGCGATCTCGCGCATGCGCGGGGTACCTTCGTCCTCGCGCTTCATGCTGCGGTAAAATGCCCAGGCTACGGCCAGAGCAATGACAGCAGCGGCAGGGACGATCCAGAAAATCAAAGGAATGTTCATTTCGATAGAATTAAGGTTTTTAGAGTTTGTCGAATCGGTTATTAATACAAATATAATAATTTATCCCGATACTGTACTTTCCCGGACGGGCCGATATACAGCACAAAAAATCCCGGCAGCTCCGCACTCCCCCCCCGCCCTGAGGCAACGAAAAACGGAAAGGAGCGAAGCCTTCGAAACACTTCGAATCTTCGCCCCTTCCCGTTTATGCGCCTGCGGCGTTCAGCGGATCACCGCACCGCTACGAGCCGAAGTTGTCGTAGATAATATATTATATACAATGTAAATCAAACACTTAGGTTATATCTTGGGAAATCAGGTAACAAACGAGTAACAAAAAGCATAAAACAGCCCCTTTGCTACACAAATCTCGCACAACAAATATACTCAATTTTTATTATATACATATTGTGCAGCTTGTTGCTCTACCTCCTCATCCGTAGACACTCTAATTTGAAGCATCCAGTTTTCTAATTCTTTTTTGTTAAAGTAGGTTGATTTGCCTTTTTTATAATGAGGAACTTGTTTTTTACTGACGAGACAATATAAGCGAGATTTTGACAACCCGGTAAGTAAAGCTGCATCATCCATATTTAAGGCGCTTTTAGCTCCCAACAATAGATACTGCTTTATACTCTTTAATTCTTCATAAATATCTTGTTCCATATCCACCTAATTATTTAAAATGGCAACTCCTGTTGCCGTCCGTCAATATGATCTCTTTCCTTTGTTTTAAACCTCCGCCACGAAATAGGCGGATTCGGTTCCCTGTATTTACCCCGCGTGGCTCGGCGCCTGTCGCGCTGCGCCCGCAAAAACTGGAGCTTCCTCTTCGCTTGGTTGATCCGATGATTGCATATGCCATGTATAATTATCATCAGTTCTTCCCGGCTCAGTTCATTTGTCCATACCGTATAGTCGGCGATAGTTGGCCGCCCTTCCGCCCTTCTCCCCATTTGCTTTAATCGAAATAAGTTGCTACCTTTGGAGTGATGTGTCAAAGGTGGGGCTTGAGAGCGCCACAAACGCAAAGGGCTCCGGATCAGGGAGCCCTTTACATTGCCGGCTTGATTCCGGTAAAGGCGATCATAACTATTATTGCCAGTATTACGACCAGCCAAACTATTATGGTTGTAGGCCTTTCATTATATTGCTTTTTCATAATTTCTTCTCCGTTTTCTCCAGCTCTTCAAGGACGGCATCAGCGTATGATACGGCATCGGCTGCTACAGCTTCGAATACTGTAAGGTTCTCATTTTTCTGCATTTTATCTTGATTTTGCGAGAATCTCGATATTTCAACAATTCGAACTCGAATTGTACCACTTCGGTTTTGGGAATCTTGTAGTGAAGGTTATTTCATTCACTTCCTCGCATTCGATCATATAAGCCTCCGGCCATAGCCCCTTTATTTGCTCGACATTTTCGGCATAGGCGACAATAACGAAAGCGTCGACGCTTTCGCCCGTACACCAATACGGATACTTGATCGGCCATTTAACTGGCCGATAATCGTTACCGCAATCTTTGAATTTGATATAGAATCTTGCTCGTATCATTTCTCCCTCTTTTTGAAATGTTCGATAATCTCCTCAACCGTGGCCTTACGGGCGGGGATACCGACCCGATGCTCCAGCAAGCATTTTTCGAAGCTCCCAATGGGTGCATACAGCCCTTGGTTTACCCATGCCTTCGCTTCCTCCGCGATAAACCACTGCTCGCGGTCGTTCTCGTCGTTCATCGCCGCCAGTGCCTTAAACAGCTCGATATTCTCGCCGCAGTCTATGGCAGGGTGTCCTTTGGCAACATTTTCAGCCTTGAACTGGTCGATGGAATATCGGGTTTCCTCGTCGTAGTCGCAGATCCCGTGCACCTCGTAAGCGATTTTAAGCCGATCAATCCCTCTGCAATGCAGGGTGTTACAGCCGTCGAACAGGCAGCAGGAGCATACATGATACCCGATCCTTTCCAGCCACTCAATCAACTCTTTTCGCTTCTCCGGATTCTCAACCCGAACAAAGCAGGGGGTAGTGAAGGTCATTGCTCATTGAGTTTTTGAAGGAAATAATTCGTTCTCTTACATTCCGTACATAACTTCACATCGCAATCTGATGGCACTACACTGTAACACGATTCTATATGAGCCCGCACCGCCCGTTTTTTCACCTCTTCAATCGCTTCCTTATGCCGCTCTTCTGCGTCCTGCTCGGCAAGCTCGACGGCTCGACGGGCTGTTGATGCGTCAACCATCCACTCTAGGCCGTCAATCAGCTCAGAGCGGTTATTGATAAATTCCTTTGCTCGTTTGCTTTTCATTTCCCACTCCTTTCTGCCTTCGATAGGGCTTCATACTCGTTGATCGTTTCAAAAATCTGTAATACCACTTGGGGAACTACGGCATTTCCGTAGGCTTTGATAGCTTCTTTTCTCCATCTGTTGTAGGCTTTGGGCCGCCAGGGTGTTGGGATTCCTTCAAAAACGGCGTCAAAATCCAACCAGTCGGAAAGCCCATCATCTCCTCGACGAACAGGGGATTGAGTTGGGAAGTCTTGCCATCCCGGTATTTCATCGCTAAGGTGGGTCGGGCTTTCGCTCCCGCCGATAGCGATTTGTTCACTCTTCCTGAGCCGGAGTCTATGGCTGTAGGTGCCGGAAGTATTCCGCCGTAAATCACCTGACTTGCAAGGTTTGGATAACAACCTTTCGACCTGTCGCCCATTCTCTTGACGAACTTCTGCGGGTCTTCCACTATCTCGGTCGCCCGCGGAGTGTGCAACAAACCAAGTCCGGTATCTTTGGTGTGGAGCGCCGACACCGCAAGCTGGAAGTACATACGGTTGGACTTCGTAACCTTCCGCTTCCAGGTCAACACACACCTGTTTGAATACCAACCCGTCCGACCAACTAACAATTCCGTAAACGTTCTCGCCCACGATCCAACGGGGTCGAACAGTCCGAATAACTCCGAGCATTTCGGGCCACAGGTAGCGGTCGTCTTCGGTTCCTTTGCGCTTTCCGGCTGTCGAAAACGGCTGGCAGGGAAAACCTCCTGTGAGCACGTCGAGCCGGTCTTTATACCTGGCAAAATCAGCCGTTCGTATGTCTGTGAATTGTTCTGCATCTGGAAAATGGTGTTTGAGTACGGTTTGACAAAACGGGTCTATCTCGCAGTTGAAAAGGTTTTGCCATCCGACCCATTCGGCGGCGAGGTCAAAACCTCCGATCCCTGAAAACAAACTGCCGTGCGTCATCTCTCTTCATGCTGTGCCCCGAAAGGGACGGTTTCACAATCCCCGTAATACACCCAGACTTTTCGTCTCGTGTACCGGGTTCTCGTTTGAATCCAGCCGCTTTCAAAATCGACCCCGATCATCTCCCGGCGATGATTCCTGAATACGATCAGGTCGCCTTTTCCCCATGCTTTCAATTCAAACTCCTGGTGTGTCATTGTCTTGCTGTTTTGCTTCCCGTTTAATCTTGTTGATCTGCTTACTTGTCACCTGAAATGCCCCCCCCGAAAGGTGTTGCAACTCCTTGACTTTCCCTGCGGGGATTTCGTCGATAAATTCACCGGTGCGATGGCTGTAAAGGGTTACCATTTCCGGATTGATCGTTTGGTTGATTTCGACTTTCATTGCGGTAGGTTTTAAGTTTTGCGTATCTGTCTTTCGGCGTATCCCCGATGTGGATTAATCCTGCTTCTTTCAGCCTTTCGAGCTCTTCGACCATCTCGAACCAACTGATCGAAAGTTTGTCGTAGATACTCCGAAAAACAATGTTCAGCGGCTCGATTCTTTTCTCTTTTCGCTCGGCGGTCAGTTGCTCGATAGCTTCAAGGACGGTCATTTATCTTTGCTTTTGAAGTAGTCTAACAGGTCATCCAAACTCATCAGGAGGGTAAATCTTTCCTTGTCGTGACATCTGGTGTCGGCAACTTCGGAACAGGTGTAGTTATCTTTCATGCTTTATCTACGGCTACTTCCGTTTAGCTTAATGAAGTTGAACATCTGTTTTAATCTGTCACCAAGCATCTTCCCATACATCTCAGAAAGAGATTCAAGCGTGAAATTTCCGGTAGCGTGGGTTATGGTTCCTTTGCGGTGACGCTCAAAGAGAAGATCGATCATCGGGGTTGATTCATTGCCGTAGTCTTTGGCGACTTTGGGCTCCCGGCCTATCTCGTCAATCACGAGCGGAGTATGAAGCATTTGGCTTGTGATACCTGATTTGGCAAGGTTGTACAACTCCATGCTTGTTTTAAACAGAACCGGGCAAACCTGCAATCCTTTCGACTGGACGAACTGATTGACCAACCTTGAATAAGCGTCCATTATCAGGGATTTTCCACAACCATAGCTCCCGATCAGGGCAACTCCGAGGAATAAATTTCCAGAGAAAGATTTATCCATTGTCGAGTATTTGTAGAGTTCGAGTATGACCGGCTCGTTACTGCGGTCTATCGTGAACTCGGAATACTCCCCTCGTTCGGACATCACGAGCTCCGCAAAAGCTTTCATCAATCTGGTGAAATCTGCCGGGGAATAGTCCAAAACGATTCTCTTGCGGATGGCAGCGCGGTATTTTTCCTCACGTTGAATTTGAAGGGACTTGATAATCCCGTCAATCGAAATCAGATCCTGAGATGCGTGTTGGGATATATTTTCCATTTTTCTGAGGTTTTTGTTTGTCCAGTTGAATCTTTAGCCAGCTCACAAAGTGGCTTTTCGTGTCATGTAGGGATTTTACCGTGTCTCCTCGGATGCGAAGTTCCCCGAAGAATTTGTCGAGCCACATTCGAGCCTCCTGTGTGTTTTTCAATCCACGCTGCATAGCTACCTGATCCAACCAGATTGTCTGCGTTTGCAGTTCTTGTTGAACGATTGAGAGCTCTGAGGTGAAATCCGAGCCTTCGGATGGGAGTTGTGTTTCCCCCATACCCCCTTCTTCTTTTTCTTCTTCCTTGTATGTGTCTTTTTCTTCAAGGGTATCAATACCCTTTGGATACCCTTTCAATACCCTTTCATATAAACCGTGTTTTTGAAGAAGTGAGATGATTTTCTTATGAGGCCGGCACGATTCTGTCAATTGCCCGTATTGAAATTCTATAAAGTCCGGGATGAAATATTTGTTTGCGCCGATTTGCTCAATTCTTCCCGACAATGCCGACAAATCATCATGGGTGACCCGATCGCCTATGTAAGCTGACGCAAGCGCCCAATTAGCCGACCAAACACCCGCTTGGTCGCATTTATCGAAGATGAACCGGACAAGGCATTTATGCTTACAAGAGAGAGACATAAACCACTCTTTGTCCCACAAATCGGTATCTGTAAATCGTTTTGCCATTACTTGTATTTCTTACAATCCTTTTTGCTCTTTAAGCCTTTTAACCTCCTGCTGATAGTGCTTTATAAGCACCGCATATTCGGTCGGCCCCAGCTTGCAACTGTTATAGCCATTTCCATTCATATCCACCAGCAGTCTTTCTAACTTTTGAATTATTACATACTTGAATAATACTTGATCGACTAATTCCTGTTATTCTTTCCGCCTCTGAAGCCCCACTATATTTTGCCACAACAATACCGTCTTTAAGTTTCGCACACGGTTTGCTTAGCACATTACGCCTCCCTCTATTACCCGTATTTCCCCATGATTCTTTATGATTAAGATAGGAGTGTTTCACATTGTGTGACTGAGTACACCATTCTAAATTCTCAACCCTATTATCCGTTTTATTCTCATTTATATGATTGATAATAGGAAGGTTATTTGGATTTGGGATAAATGCCTCGCAAACTATTCTGTGAAGCATCTTTCGACCTTTACTCCCCAAAGTTATTCTGTGATAACCACGCCACGTCAATTCTTTGCGTAACAATTTACCTCTCTTGACATTACGAACATTCCCTTGATTGCTTACTTGATAAAGCCCTTCAAATCCTTTTATATCTCGCCATATTTCCATACTAACAACTTTTAATTATGAATGCTATGTAATTCATTAGTAACCCCTCCCATCCAATCTTACCTGCTCCTTTACGAAACTTATCTGCGTCCTGAGATTGTCAGATTGATGTTTGCAGGTGGCGTTGATCCGGTCCAACCACTTGACTAACCTGTTTTCATGCCGGCAGCAACTCGTCAGGTATTTGTTGGCTACCGTGGCCGCCATGCAATCGATTCGCTCTTTGTTTTCCTCGAAAGCCCTATTGATGGCTTCCTCCTGTAAGAAAACAGCCTCGGCAAGCATCTCACCGGATCGGGCCATGTAGGCGTTGAGAGTGGATAGCCGGTCGAGCAAGACATTTATTTCACCGGAATAAGGAGCGTTGAGATACTGCTGTATATCGTGGGCTTCCCAGCAAAGCGGTTCGAGCCTGCCAACCATTGTTTCAGGCAGTAACTCCCCATTGCACTCCACCAGAATATCATCCATCATGTGATCATTTTTAAAAGTTTACTCTTGATCTCTTCTTTGTACTTATTGGCCTTTTCAAGCTGTTTCAGGCAAAAATCGATGAAAGGCTCATCCCGTTCTACCCGAAGGATTTTAAGAGCCAAATCCGGATTCTGAACCCGAGGATCGTACGCTATGAAATCACACCATTTTCGACTTGTTACGATCAGGTTCCCCTGAATCTGGGTGTAATACCCTCGGTTCAGCTTCTTCAAATCCTCCTGTGTCTCCAATAGGAGGTACTTTACATAAACTTTCCCGCTGTAAGGACACTTGATCTCAATGATTCCATCTTCACCTACCAATCCATCCGGGGAACCACCGAAATATTCGTTATAACGTATGAAGCCGCACAAATCGACTTTATTACCCGTTCTGGCTTCATACTGCATTCGGGCCTCGTCTTCATACTGCTGCCCCCATTTGATCTCTTTGTTGTTGAGTTCCTTGTAATCGAGGATTGTTCCGTTGGTGATCTGCTCGGATACTTTGTCGTAAACGTAATCCTTACTCGATTCGGAAAGTTTGCCAGCTTCCTTGTCGGCTTTACTTTTGGGCTCGGAGAGAAGGGTGTCCAGCTCCGAGCTCGTAAACATTTCCAATCTGCCCGAATACCATTCAGGAGTTCTCTGTAGCTGTTCCATGCTCTTTGGCTATATCTTTCAAACCGAAAGCGTTGTTTTCGATCTGCTGCTCGGCAAAGCTCTTTTCCTCCGGTTCGTCTTTTCTTCCCAGGGCCTTGCTGAGTAATTCGTCGTACTTGGCTTTATCGATCTGGCCCTTTAAAAGCGCGTCTTTGGCCTCTTGCTCGGTGGAAATCGTTTCAGGATCGATCTCATTGGGAATAACCCTTGCTTCTACCGGGATAGGCCGTGCGTCGTAGAGTTCTTCAGCGGTCTGCATGCCCATTCCGATCTCAGGAGCGTAAGTCCGGGCGAAGAATGCCCCGGCGCGATATTGAAGCATCAGCTGGGGAATCGTCTGCCATTTCGAACCGTTTTTGGAATACCAACCCTCTTTCTTGGCCATATTGATGTCCACCCAAGCACCTTCGAGCTTTTCGCCCGATTTGTCATAAGCCCACGCCCGGCATCCCCAATCGTCCTGTCCTTCGGTTCCGCGCCACTCGTAGCGGATCGGAGAAAAACGACCGCTGACGTTTAGTGCCGCAATCAGGAATTTGGACGACCAACCCGGATTGCCGTGTACGATATAAAGATTCTGCATAACCATCAGGGGAGACATCTTGATACGGTTAGCCATCTCAAGGGCTACAATGCAGTTGGGAAGGTTCTTTTCTCCCTGGTACATCACCGGGACGATTGTTGAACTGCAAAGGGCTTTTGCCATCCTTTGGGCGTTCTCGAAGTTGTTTTGCGACCCGAAGACCAACATACTGTTGTCCTCGATCACGGTAAGTTTGTTTTCTGATTCCATAACTATGATTTTTGAGGTTTGAGGGAGATTAGGGTCTCCTTTGAGGATGGCTCCGATTCGAACGGACTTCCCTTGATATGAATTAGCATCTCAGTTTCCCTGTTGGCCAATTAGGCCGCCATCCTGCCGGTCTTTCCCGGCGGTCAACCAACGTATCGATGGTGCGTCTCGCGTTCAATAATGGTCCACTCTTCTCATCTGACCTTGAGGACAGGGCCGGTTCTGCCCCGGCGACAGCTTTGAATCTTACCCGCGAGAAAGGGTATCTGTCGGCTTCGTTTGTGTTGGCCCTGTCTTGCTGTACATCTCAAGGGCGCACTCCCCGCATCATTGCCTGCCACTTATCCGGGCGTCCCCGGTGGCTGCCTGTCCAGTTGCCCGTCTTTCCGGGCTGTCTTAATACAAAACCCACTTTCCATTAGTGGTTCGGCGCATCCAAACAAACTTCTGTAATGCCTGATCCCATACGGTTTTTAAATGGCCTCTCCGTTCTGCGCGTTTAGTACTTTTAAATTGTTTCATCTTATCGTCGTTTATGTTTACTGATTCCAAAACATTTCGTTAAAACTCGGTTCTCCAAAACCATCGATCTTCGTCCCTTTAGCGGGAAGCGGAGATTCACAGTAATAGGTTTTATATCGTGCGACTATTTTACCGTCCTGGTCTTTGCGAGCATTCCAAAACCATTTTATCGCCATCCCATCCTTTTTCAATCTTGATATGATTTTGCGAAAATCCACAGTCTGGGCCATCCGGTTACCTTGTGCGGTCGTCAGCCTGATACCCGATAATAGGGCCGCTTTGATCTTCTTTTGGGGTTCCGCTAAATAGTCCATAATATTGAGTGTTTTGATTTGTCCTTTAAAAACTCCGCGATACTCCCGTAGGGCGGAGTGGTGACCCGGATTGCCGTCCGGATCGTAAAAAATGGCTGCTAAACTAAACCAACATTACTAACCTAACCTGCTTTACGGTAGCAGGAACCGTATGTTATCATTTCACCCCAATGGAAGTCCGTTAAAACCTCTTCGTCTCTCATGCTTAAGTGGTATTCCCACCATACCGGTGTTATGTCAATAATCTGATTCGTATACGGGTCACGGTCAATAATCACGGTAACATCAAGAGTGGAATAGAAGTCATCGGTGTCATATTCGACTTTTCCATGATAGAAGGTTCGGTAATCGATAGCCTTCAGCAACCTTCCATAGACCTCTGCATATATTTCAGGTGTGATATACTTTTTCATAACTTCTCAATTTTGCACCCCTTAGCGGGCTCGAACCGCTACCTGCTCACACGCGCACAAAAACATCTTCAGTCAAGCAATAACCAGTTATGCGTGTTCGCCGTCTCTCTCCCGTTAGACTAAAGGGGTGGAATCTTACAATTTGTCGAGGTACTCTTTAATCGCTTCTCTATCCTTATCGCTGACTTCGTCGGAAAGAGCCAGCCGGGAAAGGTTTGCCCTCAGTGGATTCAAAGCTGAATCCGGAGCGGGGCCGGGTGTGATGATAAATTCGTCGTTCATGATTTCTTCGTTTTAGGTTTTCTCTATTTCGGTTAACATCTTTCCCTACGTGCCACCTCGTAAATCTCCTGCGGTTGATTGAACCGGTCCAAGTCCGCGATATGATAGACAGGATGACATCTGCGGCGCACCTTAAATGAAATAGCCCCTGATTTCGCATACCTATCCAAAGTGGTCACACTTACCCCCAAATACTCCGCAGCTTCTTTTCGGGAATAGAATACCTTTCCCGGGCGGGGTGGGGCGGTGGGTATTTGTTTTATTCCTCGTGACATGGCTTTAGGATATTCTGGTTACCCTATATCTCGGCGGCATACTCTTAGTCTTGTAGACATTTCCCGTTATCTGCGATAGCCGGTAGAGAGTAGATCGCACCGAATCGGCTTTTGCGATCTCGTAATAGACTGATCGCCCAACTTTAAGCGTCATAAGCTCCTGTCGTCTGCTCTTTCTTTTTTTCATATTATTTTAATTATCTTTGGTTCGTTCGTTTATTGTTACAATGCAAAGATATAGATTAATCTTTAAAAAACAAAGATTAATCTATAATTAAATCATAATTTAGATTATGTGTTCTGAAAATAAGAGACTTAAAGAAATACAAAAAATTCTTGGATTTAAATCTCAGCAACTTTTTGCGGATGCTCTAAATATTAAACAGGGAACTCTATCCGACATATATAGAGCAAAGAATGGCATTAGGGTGTCAGATGCTATAAAAAGGAGACTTGATAAAGAATTTTCTATAAATATTGAATGGCTTGAAACAGGAGCCGGAACAATTTTACAAGAAAATGCCGACCAAGCCGGGAGAAAAAGCAATCCACAACAATTGGAATTCGACTTTAACAAATGGCTACAAATCGAAGAGGTAAAAGCGAATTCCTTTAAACAAATTACAGAGGCAAATCAATTAATGGCCGAATCTAATAAGATTCTTGCTCAGAGCACCACAGAGGTAATCAAGGAAATTAAAGATACCCTTGTACGTCTCGAACAACAAATTGCAAAAAAAAGAGTGGATGCCCAGCAGGAAGACAATGTCATTTCTGCCGCTGCAAGCGACTTCAATTCGGAGAAGTAATCTTTATAGTTCCGAAATATTGATTGTCACGCAAACCATCTAAGGAAACTCTAAAACTCAGAATTTATGGAAATAGAAAAGCCTATCTTAAAAATTGATTATTCAGACAGTGGTATAAAATCCCTTCGATCCATGTCAACCATTTTGGCGCTTCTTGGTTTTATTGCTTTTGTCGCCTCCTTTATATTAATATCGTCAGAGACCGGATATGACCCCATTACCATGAAAACAAATCCTGTTCCTATATGGGATATTGTTCTGTGTAGCACTGGAATTCTATCTTGTTTTATACTATCCTTTGTTTTAAAATCTCTTGCCACCATTGCCGAAAACGCATTGATCCAAAAAGCAATCGCAATAAGCCATTATGCAATCATCAAAAACCAAGAGGAAGATACACGTGGAATAATGCGGTAAATAGCCGATGGAATAAACAAAGCCTTATTCATTCTTGAGATTCCGAGTTTATGTTAGAATTGTAAGAGGATTGAATGTTAAACCTAAAAATTAGAATTATGAAAAAGTTGTTCTTTCTGATTCTATCCTTGTTAATTGTGCCTTATTTGGGGAAAGGCCAAGATATACATATATACCATATGGAGTTCGGTCATCGTGATGAATATAGTTCTACTAAATATATCGCCACATCATCTCGTAAGTTAATTGAAGATCAAAATACAAGAGCAACCAATAGCTATACCCTTCCTTTGGACTCAATTCGTATTGTTGATTACTCGATTTACCCATACACACCCCCAACGATTTACATTGCTCAACCTGGGCAAAAGAAAAAAGAATGGAGAATTATCAATAATCTTCAATTATCAAAATCTAATTCCGCAAAATATGCCTACGACTTCTTGTTGAAACAGGAACCATTCAAATCCATATCTATTAAAACATTATTCCCCGTCCAATCAAAAAAAAGAGTAACATTACAAAAGTTTTCGGGCGAGATGGTGATTTTGGATTTTAATTATAGCTCTTCCGCAAGCTATTCTTTTGATTTCTCAGAACTCTGGATAATGACAAATCATGATTATAGTCGTATCCAAAGGACATTTTCAGGCAAGTATGGATACACACCGATGGATATGACTGTAAAAACAAAGAATGGAAAAGTTGTTACTATACCGCAATATACAAAGGTAACATGTGATTCCGTAGGTGTTTGTATACCTCATGCTAACAAATGGGATGTCAATATAGTATGCCATATAGATACAATCAAAGACATTGTAATACCTTACGATCAATCTGCATATAATCAATCATTATTACTCTCTTCCAAACAGTACAATAATATATCATACAGCATTCTATTGAATCAAAAGAAATATGATTCCCTGATAAATACACAACATCAAAAACTGTTAGCAGAACAACAACAGAAGATAGAAGAAGAAAAAACCATACAAGAAAAAAGACTTAAAGAAGCCAAACAAGCGGATCAAAGAAAGTCTGAAATACTGAAAAAATATGGTAAATATTATGGTGAGTTAATTTTGGCAGGAAAAGTTAAATTGGGAATGACAAAACAAATGTGTATAGAAGCATGGGGGCAACCTGAGGATATAAATAGAACGATTGTCCAAGGGAATATAAATGAACAATGGGTATATTCTTTAGATTGCTATTTATATTTTGACAATGGCATCCTTACTGCCATTCAAGATTAAACAATCACCCATTTTTTTTCGATAACACTCAAACCGGCTAGATTGTTGTCACGCCATCCCAAGGCTATGTAGAAGGTGCTCCTTATCTTGTGGGGACAGTGCGCGATATTCGTTACTTTGGATGATCTCCGATAGAGATTTCGATCCGGGTAGCTCCGAATGAGGAACCGTCTCGTGAATCCGAACCATAAGACGTTCGGCGTGTTTCATGCAGAAACTTTTACCCGATCTCGGCCCGCAAAAAGAGGCTAATTCAGGGAAAGATAGTGCATGTTTTATGAACGCCCGCTGAATTTTCGGGAAGTCTACCTTATTCTCTCGGCAATACTGGTCAATTATCCGGTCGATGTCCATGATGTAATTGTTATAATGCAAATATATGAAATCGGTGCAAATATAGGTGCAAACATTTTTATACTTATTTATAAATTACTGTTTATGAATAAATTATCAATTACAATTTTATACCTGTCACGCAGGAGGTCGCGGGTTCGAGTCCCGTCCATACCGCAAGCCTCAGAATCAAGCAATTAGCTGAAATTCTGAGGCTTTTTTATTGTCCTGTAAAGGCCTTTTCAATATAAATCCCCTATAAAAACGTCGTCAAATACTATCATTTTGCTATATTTGCTACCACACACCGTGCAAATTTAGGTGCAAATTTAAGGGTGAAATATGGCTTCAATCTGGTATTACCTCGACACGAGAAGACGCAAAGCTGACGGGACCTTTCCGTTAAAGATCAAAATCGGGCTCAATGCCAAAGATGGCTGCCTTATCAATCTAAAAATATCCCTCAGAGAAGATCAGTGGGAAAATGGGGAAGTAGTGCGCCACCCTAACAGGAGGTTCCTAAATACATACGTCAAACAGCGCTACCTCGACATTACCAATTCCATCTTCAAGCTGGAAATAACCGGAGCCATTAACCGGATGTCTCCCGTTGAAATTAAAAAATATGTGGAATCATCATTGGGGGCAGTCGCAGATGAAGCGTATACCTTTTCCGAGCATTTTGAGCGTTTTATTTCAACTCGGGAAAAAGAATCAACCAAAGACATATATCATCAGACATTATTGAAAATAGAGCTGTTTTCGCCCGGAAAACTGGCATTCTCTGATATTAATATAATCTGGCTAAAAGGATTCGAGCAGTTTCTGAAAGGACAAGGGCTATCCGTTAACTCCATCAATTTGCACATCCGCAATATTCGAGCAGTATTCAATGATGCGATAAACGAAGACAAGGCCGAACAGAATCTATATCCATTCCGCAAATTCAAACTAAAATCGGAAGAGACCCGAAAACGATCCCTTACTATAGATCAACTCCGAGCTATACGGGATTGGCCTTGCGAACCCCACGAACAGCAGTATATAGACATCTTTATGCTAATGTTCTATCTACGCGGCATTAACATGATCGACTTAGTCGGACTAACCAAAATAGACAATGGGCGGGTAGAGTTCCGGAGGGCTAAAACAGGTAGGTTATACTCGATCAAAATAGAACCTGAAGCAGAAGCAATCATTAATAAATACCGGGGTAAAAACTTCCTCTTAAATATTAATGAGCGCTACTCTAACTATAAAAACTACCTGCATCGAATGAACCGCAACCTGAAAGAATTTGGATACACAAGGGTGGGGAAACGAGGCAAAAAAGATAAAGAGGGGGCCTTCCCATTCTTATCCACCTACTACACGAGGCACACATGGGCTACACTTGCCGCCTATCTGGAGATACCCAAAGAAACCATTGCGGCCGCGCTTGGACATGGGAAAAAGGATGTAACTGATATATACATTTTTTTCGACCAAAATAAGATAGACGAAGCCAATAGGCGGGTAATTGACTATCTCAACCAGAATTAAAACACCACCAAATTATACTGCACTCCCACACCTAAATATGGTCGTATGCCTTGCGGAGTTAAAGCTGCCCCGGCGCTCACGCCGATCCCCCAGCGTTTCGGCTTGCCGGGAACCCCGACCCGCTGGATAACGGTTTGTGTAACCGTCCGGGGATAGACTTCGATACTATTTGCCTGCACATTGTAGCCCTCTACCTCCATCCGGTAGGTCGAATCGTCGGTAAACAGGTAACGACCGATCGGAATGGGAAGGTGAATAGGTTTCCCGTCTGCTGTATCGTGGATGGTGTCATACCGAACGATATGCACGTATTTCGGTACCGGCACCGTATCTCTGATCGTGTCGAGATGTACGACTGGCGGCAAAGTATCGTACTGTACGATCTTAACCGGGTCGAAATTCTTTGTCCAGCGTCCCAGCAGGAATACGACGACCAATGAAGCAAGTACGATCAGCGTGTTTTTCATGATTAACTTGTTGAATTAGTGCCGACATGGGAATTCACATATCGGGCTATTTTTTGTGCAGGATTTGCCGCCGGTTCCTGCCCGGCGAGTATGAAATGTGAATCCAGCTATATCCCGTCTCATCGATCAACTGGTCGAAATCGAAGCCTCCGCCCGCGATCAGGTCGAATAATCGACGGTTGGCCGCCTGGTTGCCGACGGTAATATCGGCGGCTTCTCCACGGACATGCTGGCTGGTGGGTACGCCGCCGACCGCTTTGTTTAATGTCGGGCACCGATAACCGCTGTTGACCGTGATCGGGCCGCCCCACTTTTCGCGGATCGGATCGAGCAGGTTGTTTACGAGTGTCGAAAGTTTGACTTTCACCGCCGGCGGCGGGGTATTGTCGATCCCGAGCGCCCGGGCCTTAGCCGAGGCGGTTAGTTCGGGTATGGTAAAGTATTTCATTTTTTGTCGTTGTTATCATTCGTACCTACTTCTTCCGGTTCGATAATATCCGCTTTCTTGGCAAACAACTTGAAGATATTAACCCGCATGCGCTTCCCGCGCGCCTCGAAGTAATTCGCATAGCAGCTGTTAATTTCACAGCCGAAGATCACCAGCAAGATCAGCAGCGGCAGGACGGGGATGCCGAACGGCTCACCGAAGGTCTGCCCGATAACCCCTGCCAATAGAATCCAACACAGGTAATCGGCCATCTTGTTAAGTGTCCGGCGCACGGCCCGCGAGAAGCGGATGGTTTCGCCTCGTTTACGGGCCGCAGCCACACCGAACCTTAAATCGACCAGGATTAGGATCACGGCGGCGAGAAACACCCCGGCCAACGGTAGCATAAATTCGTAAAATTGCGAAAGGACTGTCGCCAGAAAGCCCGAAAGGATGTTTCTTTGTTGCATGGCCGCCTCCTTCCTATCCGATCATCACAATGGTCCACATAACCAGTGCCCCGGCCATCACGGGTACAAAGTCTTTCCAGAACTTCGGTTCAACGTAGTTACCGTTTTTGTCCTTGTACTCCTTACCGGAGGTTTGTTTGATCCCGGCCCACGCAATGGCCACGATCAGCGCAGGAAAGAATGAGAACACGCCCATGTTCAGGATTACTCCACAGATTGCGGTCACCACCATCCCGATGATGATCTGCCAAAGGTTTGATTTTGTCATTGTTTGAAAGATTAATGATTATTTAGTGTAGGCTGCCCATACTTCATAAGACCAATTAACAGTAGTAGGAGAACTTGTACCGCCATACCACGCTGCTACTGTTACTGATCCTGTTGATAGGTTATATTGTAAATCCGATATACGTGTTATATCTCCAGTAGTTTGATTCCATTGAGAACTACCTAACCCCACTGAATTAGATTGCGATCCGTAAAGAAACAAGGTGCCGCCTTTCATTAATATAGCAGACAACCCCTCAATTGTGGTAAGGTTTTTAGTAACCCCGGTAAATTCCCCGGTCCATCTTTGTGCATAAACTTGTTTTCCGTTATACATCCATCCTGAAATCGCAACCTCTCCGGAAGCAGGGATATTCAATCCACCGCCTGAAAGTCCATCCAGCTTGGTTTTATCCGCCGCCGACATCAGCCCGGCTTTGGAAGTGGTCGCATTACTGAGGTTGCCGGAATCCCAAACCCGATTCCCGTTTGAAAAGATAGCCCCGGCAGAAAACGATTTGAAGGCACCTGGTGTTTGATCTGAACCGTTCAGAAGGTTTACTGTCCCGCTCTCGTCCATTATAAACTGCGAATAGGCCACGCCCGGAATATGAAATTTGAGGAATGGTCTTTTGCCTACAGCAGTTTCCCCATTGACGATGATGCCCCCGTTAGCCGAGGGAGTGGTTTTGGGTAAATAGTTATCCGGATTGAAGTTGCCCGAATGGTAAACCTGATAATCTGTCGCGGTACCGGCAGTTGGACGCCAATACAACCCGCTGCCATTGACAAACAATAGCGAATCCCTGTTTGTCGTCGTGTTCACGAAAGATATCTGCGGATACGAAGTCGCTTTGACCCGTAAAACTCCTGCTGTCAGATAGCCGGATACACCAAGACCACCAGTGATACTTCCACCAGACAACGGCAGGTAATTGTCCGGATTGAAATTCGAGGAATCCCATACTTTAACCCATGGACCCCAAACAACATAACTTTGTCTTAGTCGTATACAAATAAGCGGATTGACATCTCCCGAAGAGTACCCCAATGCCAACTGCACCCAATTTGCTTCATGCCCGGTTCCTTCGACGACAATAACGCTTCCGTAAGAAGTAGGTGCGTTCTGCGTAGTTGTGTCGTAGGTATAGAATCCGTAAGTCGTGGCGCTATTCAAATCCGAAGCAGCACCCCGGTTCACAATATACTGTTCAGCCAGTTTTGCGGCGATCACGGCTCCGTCGGCGATTTTTGCGGTGGTCACTTTCCCTGCACCTATAGTCGGATTAGGGTAGGTCCCGGTCAGATCACCGCCGGCATTGCCACCCGGAGGCAGGGACGTAGGTTTATCCGGCAAGCTCGCAAAGGTGGTTTTATGCGGGTTGCTTCCGTCTTTGATTAACGAGTGATTGTAAGCCGCCTGCGTCCAATCGCCACGCCCGGCTGTTTCGGCTGTCGTCCCCAGAGCCAAAGAAGGGCTGATCTCGACGTATTCCGTCCCTCCCCAGCGATAGGCCAGATTAGTATCTGTAGCGACATAGATTTTCCCAGACTCTCCAGTTGCTGGAAAATCCGACCGCGACGAGTACTCCACCACATCATCTACATAAGATGGCAGTTGTGAAGAAGGAACCCGACCGCTTTCGTCCAGTTCTGCCAGTCCTCCCGGCTGGCCTTTCTCAGCTAAGACTCGATCTCCTTCGGCTTTGGCGTAGTCTCCTTGTGTCTTGGCATATTCCGCCTGAGTATGCGCCTCTGTTGCAGCATCATTAGCAGACGCAGCCGCCTGATTCGCATTGGTGGCGGCCTCATTGGCTGATTGTGCGGCTTGATTGGCATTAGCAGTAGCCTGTTGGGCTTCATTTACAACTCCAATAGCTACGTCTGCGGCATTTTCTGCTTTTTCCGCCGCTGCCGTTGCTCGGGTTGTAGCTGTATTAGCGTTCACAGCTGCCTGATCCGCCTGATTAGCCGACGCAGTTGCGTTGTCCGCCGCTTTTTGAGCTGCTTCCGCTTTAGCATCTGCATTGGCAGCAGAAGTATTCGCATTCTCTGCCGCCTGATTCGCATTGGTGGCGGCCTCATTGGCGGAAGTAGCAGCGTCAGCAATAAACGTCAGTTCCGCCGCCTTACTTGTGTTTTCAGCTGTAGTTCCTAGTGTCTTGAGGCCATTTAAATCTTCTGTAACAGGAAGATCACTGATTTTAACCTTTTGAATTTCCATATCGTCTCAAGCTAATTGCATAACCATCTTCTGTTATAACTATCCGACCGTCTTCTGTCGCCAAAAGAACGGGGAATATTAAATCTTCCAACTCCATTGTCAATCGGTCAAATTCTTCCGCAGATATAAATCCACAATCTGCAACCGGGTAGCGTTGCAAATCCCGCAGATTGTTTGTCTGCAATTCGACATCATCCGGGATCGTCAATTGTTGACCGGCCACAAGTGTTGGAGTCCAAGTATCAATATTATTGACATCCAGAATCTTCTCTATATTCAGAGGTGAACCGGTCGCATTTACACTGACATCCAAAATCGTTTCGCCTTGCTTTACTATATAATCCATTACCATGAATATTTAGCATTAGCCCCTTCATACGGACTTGTCTCAGCTCCGTTAATCGAAAGTATGCCAACCCCGGCCACTGTACCTGTTACTGTTGTAGTTTCCATAGAGCTTCCCACGGGTACCGATATATCCCATTCACCTTCCTTGCTGACACCATTACCATAATCGCCATGTATGGTAAGTGCGTCTTTTGCGGCTGCCGAAAGTAGCACAATAACATCATTATCCCGATAAGATACAGATACATGAATTGTATCTTTTCCGGGAGCTTCCGCACCATTTTGTGTAACACTGCACGAACCAGATAATGATCCTCCGGAAACTTCAATCGTCCCGGTACGTTGAGAGGTAGAGGTATTGGCAGTTGCAGTAAAATATATTTGAGTACTTCCTGTGCCAGATTCTACAGAAGCGCTTATCCACGCAGGAAGAGACGAAATACTCCATGATAGTGAAGCGGGGCAATTCACACGCAAAGAGAAACCACCACCGGCGGCGTTGATCGTCATAGATGAAGGCGATAAATTCAAATACTGCTGTGTGCCTTTGGTGTACAATACAAAAAATGAATATTCAATATAATTCGTTTTGCCTCCCCCGATACCGCCTATTGTTGTGTCTAGTTGATAAACATTCAGAATCATGGCTGATGTTTCCGAATAGGTGTACACTATACTCGACAGGATATTTTGAGAATACGCATTAACAGGCAGTCTGCGGGTGGATGTTCTTGAATTATTAGTTTGATTTATGCCAACATATCCAATAGCCCCCAATACGGCATCAATACCCCCTGTCTCAAGGGTTATCACTTGACCACTTGGATATACAAGGCTGGAATCTACCTGCGCTTTGTATTTCTTTCCGTAAACCTGCTTTCCGTTAAATGTCAATCCCTCTATAATTACTTCGGTTTCGGAATCCAAATCCGGATAAGGGTACAATCCGAGTAAGGCAGACAATTGCGACCCCGTTAAATCAGTAGCAGGCCCAGATTGTGTGGAAGCATTCCCTTTGACCGTCTGAGCAGGCATATTCGCCAGTTTAGCGTTCGACACAGCATTAGGCGCGATAGCTGGAGTTGTGATAGCTTCCGGCTGAATCTGCCCCGGAGCAATCCACCCGCTATATTTGGCAACATTCGCCTCTGTAAGTTGCGGGTAGCCCGTATCACTGGCGCTAATTTGCGTGGTGTATTCCGTATATACCGGTGCCGTGCTGCCGGATTTGGTGGGACGGACATCCGTTTGATTGTCGAGAGGGGCCAGATAACTCGACCGGGTAGCCCCTGCTGGAACCGAGCGAATAACTCCATCCATAACCACCAATCCCGCCCCGTAGGCATTCCCGCTGTACGTCAGGCCACTCAAAATAGCAAAGTGCACGTCAGCCAAGCCGGCAACAGCCGTCATAACGTTGTCTGTACACTGAGCAGCATCTGACTGCAAAAAAGGAGTTTTGTTCGTCTCCTGAACGTTGTATTTCTTTATCGAACTCATATAGCTTTGATTTTGTAGGTTATCCCATCAAGAATTAAAGTGTTCAAATCTGCCAGAAACTGAGAATACAAAGCGCTATCATCCATTAAGGACTGAGGCACCCATATTATTAGAATATTAATGCCGCTCACACTTTCCAGATTTGGGGTCAGATAGACCGGATCGGCTGTCGTCGATGTCAGCCACACATCATTCGAGGCATCGTCCGGAGCCAGCCATACAGTCTCGTTCGCCCCTAAATACTCAAAATCTATCCGCTCGGAATAATGATCGCGCAAATACTTCAAGGCTGAACCATACGTCCACGGGATGAGGGCGAGAAGTTTCTGTTTTAGTCGAAAAGCAAACAAATCAGCCAGTGGAGTGTGCAAAGGAGTGAGCGAGCAGTACACCAACCTATAAGCCACCGATAAGGTCAGCGATTTAGTCACCGACCAATATTGGCGGAGGTAGAGCATGGTGAGCTTTCGTATGTCAGTTTCCCGAAACATAAGTTATATTCTTCTCAAAGTCGGTTTCGTAATTGAAATACCCGGCAGGGACTATTACGCTTTCGGTAAAAGGCTGCCAACCCGTGTCGGTCTGAATCTGACCGCCTGCCAGATAAAAATCTACCACTCCCGGCACATTGCTCCGCACGTACTGCTCAAGGTGATTCGGGTAAAAAGCCGAATTGAAGCTCATCGAATCCCTGAACTGCTCCATAGCCGCAACTACGCCGGATGCAATTGTTGCCTGATCGTACTGCGGGGAGTATACGCAGTTCATCGTAGCAAACTTGACTACATTGCCCGCAAGCGAATACTTATTAAGCAGGATGCCTGGAATTTCAAAATTCTTCATGTAGGTATCGAAGGCTTGCTTTTGTTCGTCAGTCAAAGGAATCAGCTGCCCGTTTTCATTCTGTGCGGCCACCTTTAACGACAGGGTAGAAACCGGATAATCCTCGCCCCCGATTTCCACCGTAGAGGTCGATATATCGGCCGATGCTTGTTTAACGATCTGTTTTGTGGTATCGATAGTAGGATAGTAGGGTTGGTAATTCTCGTCGAACTCCAAATTATCCCCATACTGAAAAGCCTTAGCCGCATCCTCGTAATATTTGGCTTTCCCGTACCTATTCTGCCTTACATAAGACTGTATCGTTGTCACAGTATTGCTGATCTCCGTGCGGACTGTATCGATCACATCCGAAAAAGCCTTGATGATCCGCTGATACACCGACCCGGCAGAGGTATTCGTAAGCTGGGGGATTGCCGCTTGTACGTTCGCCAGTATGTCATTGAAACTTGCCATATCAATATTCTGTTATTAGAACTACATCATTCCCTTGCACCTGGTATTCAGCACTCTGAGCGCCGTCCGTATAGGCCATATTTTGCCAGCGGATCAGCGTGGGCAAAAGTTCAGACCCGATAGCATCCACTAAGGATAATCCGATGGGAGGATAGAGAGGGGTACACATGGCCGTTCCCGCAAGGATAAACCCGTTTTGCAGCCCGGTATCGCGGTCTGCGGCAACATCCAAATCGCCGCTCTCAATGTATATATCCCTTTCCCTCGGGTTGAATCTCAAATCCTGCATCAGTGCGTTATTTTAGTGTCCTCGTAATCCGCTGCGACAAATTCTGCCGCTTTTCCGGTCGGTGCCGGGGCTACCACCGATCCGGTACCCGGCTGGACTCCGGTAACATTGTGGGTGTGACTGTTAAAAGCGTCCACCAGAGCATTCAATTTATCAGTTAAAGTGTTAATTTTGATAATACCACCCAAATCACCGTTATTCAGGGTTATTTGATCCGACAGAATATCTATGTTCGTTTGCCCTGTAATTTTAATGCTCTCGGCATCCTGAAAATCCAACACTGCCGGGCTTCGGGTGTTTCCTCCGTAGAAACATACCGAGCAGTCGGTGCCGGGCTTGGGGTAGATCATGTAATTACTTTCTACCGACAATACCCGCAATGGTACTCCTTCCCACTCCAAAGAACCTCCTTCCGCATCCTCGACCGACACCGTGCATGTGTTATCATCCTTGTTTACGGCGGTGATCGTGCCCTGGATAATGCTGCCCTGCATAGAAAACTGCCGTAAAAGCGTGGATAATTGGGCTACCGCGTAATCCGTATAATTATCCATTGCTGAGGGTGGTTTGCGGCACGGGCATATCACTTGCGATCTGTGCCAATGTTAATGTTTGCCTGCATCCTTGAGTGTCGATAGTCACCCCTACGCGCTTCACCTTATAGGTGCCATTCAGTGATGAAAAACTTTTATCCTTGTAATCCACCAGACTGAACAACTTAACTTCCGGATAGAGCAGGGTGGTAAGCGTTCCTTCATACATGCCGGTCCGCAGGTTATCCAGTACATGAGTATTGACGAAAGATTCGGCGTTCTCTTTCGTTACAGAGGTGCAGTCAACCACCCTTATCTGCCCCTCCTGATCCCCAACGGTAAAGCTCTTTTTCTTCCCGTTTTTATCTGTGTACTCGACTTTCAGTTTAAATTGTTTCCATACTCCGTCGGGCTGTTGGATATTGCAACCGATCACGTTTCTGTCGCTGGCCAGCTTGACATTATTTCCTTTGGTAGCGCTGATGCCCGTTGCAACCAGCTTTTTGTCCCGAAAGGTAACCACGAGCCACATTTCACTCTTGATCTGCTGCAACACGTACAAAGGTGAAGAGTCTTTGATGGAGAATTTGATAAACTCCACATCGGCCACATCATCGGAAACCTCAACCCCTTGCGACGAGCACACGTATTTCAAGATTTCTTTCAGCTTGACGGGTTTATTCCACACGTTATTCAGGATGCCCCGGCGCAGTAAATAAACCTGATCCTCGCAAACTATCGTACTCGGGGTTCCCTCCCTGATCTGATACACGTAGCCCTCAAACAAAGTTCTTTCCGGGTAGTCGTCGTACCATGCTTTTACTCGTACTTTATCCCCGGCCTTAAAAGCAGTCCGCACCGGCGCTATAAAGGGTGTTCCGCCGTCTTTCTCGATCCGGGCATTTAGCGGGCAGGTGATTTCACACCGTGCGCCGATCCCGTCGATAGAATCATTCACAGAAACCCGAACCACCGAGGATAGTTTTTTCTCGTAGTTGTCGCCGAATGAAACTTGAACATGCGCGATCAGGTACAGCATTATTGCGAGATTATAAGTGTTTCTTCTTTGTTGTTTTTCTTGCTGGTTGCATCGTACGCTTCAATCGAGTACTCGAATCCTACCGATCCGATCAGTGGGTTGGTGGTCATACTCTCCACCAAGATGTATTCGATACCGAGTTTATTTAGGTAAGGGTTTTTGACCTCTATAATCTCGTTTACTTGGAATACCTGCCGATTTATCAGGTCGAGGGCTTCCAGCATATCATCTATACGGTATTTGTCATTCCAGTCCTTTGTGTCGGTCGCTATCTGTACGGCGCCACGACCCAAATCATCAAACCCTCTTTGCCGCCACTTATCCACAAGGGTAGTCCCCCTGAAAGTAATTTTTGAGGTCTTTATGCTCATGCGCTCAAACGCCTCTTCTCCGTCAATAATCTGCGAACGGGCGATGACCTTGCCGTGTGAAGTATTCAGCTCAAAAAACGGCTGTATCTGTACGGAGAACTTGGTATTATTGAATTCAACATACGTCACGTTATCGGGAGAGGCTGCATTGTAATCCCCGATATATGTAAACAAGTTGCGTATAAACTCCTTTGCTTTGCTCATCACTGTACAGCGATTTGAGTGAGAATATTGACAAACTCTTTAGCGGCTGTTTGTCCTAATTGTTCCGGGGTGTACTTTTCCCCCTCTACATGTTTATCGTCGATCTGAACCACGGGAGAATTGAATGTGATCTGGAAGTTTTTGATACCACCGTTGCCGGAGACACCGCGGGGGGAAAGGTCGGTGTTGACGGCACTAATCGTTTGTCCGGGAGTATATGAAGTATTTATGTTGTCTGAAGAATTTTCCCTCTTAAAAAGAACATGATTTATGGCGTCTAACCTCCCTCGCAGGTCTGTCAATTTGGTGTCAAGTTTTTGTTTTTTATGAACATTCATAAAAAACAATCTTCCAAACGCAGTTCGATTTTTATAATCATAATCATCCAACTCGTCCTGAGTTTCACCTATATCCGATACCGTTGATTCTTTTAACCTATTCAAACTCTCTGTGGACATCGAGGCATACTCCCCCTCTCCTAATCTTTGCATTAGATTGACCGAGCGCTCCAATCCTATATATATTGCTCCAACAGAAGCAGCCACGGCCCCTAATGCCAAAATAACAGGATTCAGATTTGCCGCCACCGTAAACGCTGTCATCGCCATTTTTGCAATTCCAATAGCCTCTGCGAGAGTTTTAAAGGCTAAAACAACGGCACCGATTTTTATAGCCAGTTTCCCCCAAAACTGTAATTTCGGCCACCATTCGTCAAAACTTTCAATAGTCTTCTCCACCCAATCGCTGAACTGCTGCAAGTAGGGTCTGGCTTTCTCAAAGAATTTTACCCAAATCTCTTCGAGCTTATTGGCGATGATCTGCCATTGTCCTCGAAATGTCTTTGCCCTGGCTTCGACGGCACCGAAATAGATTCCGCCTTCTTTGGTCATATTTTCGAAGGCCTTTGCAACAATGTCAAAAGAAATTTTGCCCTCGGTGGACATTTTCAAAATCTCTTCGGTGCTCTTACCGATTAGCTTGCTTAATTCCTCAAAAATCGGAATGTTCTGATAAGCAAATTGCTTTAAGTCGATACCCTGAGATCGACCTAGTTGTTTGATCTGAGCAAAGTTAAAAGCGATATTGCCAAAGTCACCCCCGGAACCCGCAACGACATCGGCAAACATCTTGAGGTATTTCTGCGTGTTTTCTTTGAAAACAGGAGCAAGAAAACCAGCCTGTTTATAAATATCGCTTATCGCAATAGGCATAGTCCTACCCATTTGCTTCAAATCGCCCAGCATAGCCCGTGCTTTCCCCTCATCTTTGAGTGCAAATCGCAACCGGGCAAGCGCATCTTCTTCCGTGCCTCCCGCATTGATGATTCTGCGGCCAATATCGACAGCACCAATAGACAAGCCAAGTCCGGCCAGCTTGGAGCCTAAGCCATGAAAGCCGAAATTTAGCTTATCAAGCTTTTGCCGTGCATCCCCAATAGCCGTTGATACTCGTTTAAAACCTGATTCCGCTTTTTGAGTGGCTTGTTGGGCATAAGTACCGGTACGACGGTATGTGTCTCCCAACTTGGATGACATGCTATTTAACTTCTGCATGATTGCATCCAGTTTTTGGGAAATGGTAAACAGTTGCCCCATTACCGTGGCAGCATTCCCGCCTACGTTGATCTTTACTCCGTAATCGATCATCTTGAAGGAAAATTAAGAGAGGCAGCTACAATAACTGCCTCTCGTGCAGTTTATTTGCGTAAATATGGGCTAAGGTGGCTCCGATCTCGTCAATGCTCAGCTCCTCGAACTCCCTGCGGCTCATCCCGAAAATCCGGGCGAATAACAGGTATGTTTCCCACAGGGGGTTCTCCTTGCTGAACAACTGGAGCAGTTCGGCGCTTTTCGTTTGCGCAACCTGAAAAACCGATGACAGTCTTACAAGTTGGCTGTTAAAAAAGGGCCGATCACCCTCCCGAAAAGCTCCATGTTCAGCTGGAACGTTGCCACCACGTCGTTTTTCAGCAGGACAAAATCTGTCTCGTTGAAATCCGGTCCTTTGACCACAAGCCCGTCGATAAACTCCGTCCCCATCTTTTCGATAGAAGCCGGGGAAAATACTGCTTCGCCTTTTGCATCCGTGGACATCATACCCATCGCCGCATAAAACAGCTTTGCATCGCTTCTCCGGCACCGGTCAATCTCCCGGAACTCCAGTTTCATCTCCTTGTCGACCAACTGGCCGTCGGCATTTTTGCACTTGAATTTTTGCGTGATTTCCATGATTACACAGATTTATAGTCGATACACGTCCCGGACAACTCCCGGAGCGTTTCGAGTGAATTGCGTTCGATGTTCTTGTTGTCGCCGGAGAACGCGCAGCCGATATACTTCTCAACAGAACCATTCTCCAAGCTGGTCACCGTGATATTCGTATTAGCCGGGAAATCCCGGAAATCGTGAATACCCGATCCCATAGCCAGTTTAGCGGCCTGCACGATCTTGATGGCCTCTCCGTCCTGCAAAGAGATATTGAACGCGTTGTTCTTAATCCCCCGCTTGACGGCGATAGGCTTCTCCGTGCTGATAGCTCCGATAGGGGTAGCATCCTGAGACAGATTTCTACCCACAGCGGAAGCGGTCAGAAACATGTACACCGGAACCGAGCCGATAGTGATAAACACCTGGTATTTATCACCGCCTGAAACTAAATAATCCAGATTCATATTACAGCGAGTTTACAAATTCGATGTCCGCTTCGATCAGGGCAATGCCCGGACGCTGCTGGATGGATAAGTGAGCCTTGACGGTCCTGGTCGAAGTGAACGGAGAAAGGCTCGAAAGCTCCAGATTCACCCCGGCAATCTCCCCGTCCGTAATCATCGGATCGGTATAGGTCGTGTAGAAATTCTCCGTCACCGAGGAAAGGTATCCTTCGTTAATATCTCCGTCCGTATCGATGGGCGGCGTTTGGCCGATAATATCCGTGAGGTAGGCATGCAGATAATCCGCAATCTTATTCAGCACCCGGTTGGCCGGAATCGTCGACAGGGCCATAGTGCTGTCCTCGGCGGTTGCACCGTCATTGAAGTAGTAACCCGACTTCGTGTCACGCGTCCGAATGAAAAGATGCTGTTTTTGTCCCAGCGTGTCGAACACGGCAGGCAAAACCGAGCTTACCGGAGTTCCGTCTGTAAACCATGCGTTCTGAATCGGGAGCGGTCCGGCAGACACATTCGAGAGTTCGTAATTGACCGCCTGCCGGGAAAGAATACCCAGCACCAACCCGACAGAGGCGCAGCTGTCGAGGGTAGCCGTAGTATCACAAACAGCTACACGCGGACAATCCTGCGTATTGAAGTCGGGAGCGTCGGTAACTGATTTGAGGTTATTGCCGTCCAGTACTGCAAACGCCCTGAAACCGGCATCCCAAAGATTGCCCAAAGTCGTATTCAGGGCCGTTGCAGTGGGAATTACATCCGTATAGTAGCTTCCGCTCGAAGGAGCCTGATCCTGCGGAGCGAAGACCACGCCGATCATCTTGGCCCGATCAGCAGGCGAGGGATTCCCCTCAGCACTCAGACCGGTGGAGCGGAGTAGGGATTCGAAAGTATCGGAGGCGACAAATTCGCTCATCGTCGAGCTTTTGTCCACCCCAATCAGATACAGCGTAGCACCGTTTCCGGCCGAGGCATAGAACTCTTCAACCTGCCTTACCAATGACACCTTATTCGTTGCGTCATACGTGTCGGTTATGCCGAGAGGTGTCAAATCGCTCGGCTGCGAGAGCTTATACAGAGTATTCAGCTTGAACGTACTCGCTACCGCCACTGCCTGCACACAGAGGAGTGCCACCCCGTCCGAAGACGAGGCGACACCGGTCCGGGTGTTGGTGAATTTGATATTTACACCTGTTTTCATGCTTTTTCTTTTTTTCCGGTTTTCTTGTCCGGCTTGGACTCTTTCTCCGTAGTGGATTCATCCACGGCATTGAGAAGGTCGGCCACATTCTGAGCCTCTTCTTCCTTGCTCTTCTGAGGATAAATCGGGTATTTCATAAAGAGATTTTCCACCTCTTCGATGGTCTCCGGCATATTCTCGTTGGTGACCAGAATAAGCGGAGACTTCGGATAGAACAGATGGTGTTTAGCCACCTGTTCATCCGTAATCACCATTTGTAGGTAGGTGTCCAGATGAACACCTTTATAACCTGCATCGGTGAATTTCTTTACAACGCCTTTCAGCCTCGCAAAAAAGCGTTCATCCACATTATGATTGATTTCTACCATGATTGTGTATTTTTATGGTTATTCATCCGTCTAGAGTGCGGTGTACTTGGTCGGCACGATCAGAGCCGTTCCCAGATTGTTGGCGTACGCCGGAGCGATACCCGTCTTGATTTCTGCCGAGTAAACTTCGCCGTACAGGGTGGGCTCGATCTTGGTAAACACCTCCATCGAAGCCAGGCCGCGCAGAACATACTCCGGAATCAGCCCGAGGCCGTACTGTACCATCGTGGCCGTCGGAGTGCCCGTAACCGGGTTTACGACCGCGCTCGTGGTCGGATCGTACACACCCAGGTATTGACGGGTGAACACACGCGAATACGACACGCGCAGGTCTTCGTTCTTGTATCCCTCCACGAAGCGGGTGAGGACGGTCTGCACTTTCGGGTCCTGCGTGAGCGAGTACTGCAACGACGGATCGACGTTGATAACCGGATTGAGGGATTCGATACGAACATTCTGCGTCTGGAAGAATGCCTCCAGAGCCTGAATGTCCTTCATCGTAAGACCGTTGTAGTCGCCGGTGTTCGACGGAACTTTCACCCAGTTTTCCCCGAGCTTGAGCGCCTCGCCCGAAGTGCCCTGCACCTTCGGAGTGTAGCCCGATTTGGTCGTTGCGATCTTCTGGGCCAGCGTGAACAAATCCCAGTCATACATAGCTGTAAACAGGTTGTTCAGCGCCACATCCCACTGCAATCCCATCTGGTCGTAAGCAACGATGTCTCGGTTGTAACGTTTCCAGAGCATCGCTTCCAGCAGATGTTCGTAAATCTGCATCGATACCGGCGTGTCGGCTTTGGCCACAATCGTTGCAGGCGTAACCGTCGTATCGGTCTGGGCTGGTTGGGTAGTAATCTTGTTGTCGAAACCGATATTCGCCCATACGATTCCCACGTTATCGCCGACCATCTGGGCCGGAAGAACGGGCATCCGGTTTACCCACAGATTGGTCGGGAACAGCTTGAGGTACGCCATTGCCGAAAATGCGATACGGTCCAGCGCCGGAGATTCCACAAAGTCGGTCGATGCGTTCAGTTTGGCATTGCCGCTCATGGAGAGCTTCTGAATCTCACGCAGTGACGATGAAAGTGATTCCCGGTTGCTCATGTACTCATCAACACTGACGCGCACCGGGCGGCCACCGTTGTCGATGTTGAAGTGCAGTTTGTCGAAAAACACTTTTCCTGACGGGGTGTTCTTGATCGCATCGAACACATGCAGTTTTTCGTTTTCATTGCCCTGCGAAAGCATCTCGGAAATCCCATCCATACCCTTTTCTTTCATAAGGGCCGAGAGGGACGCCCGTTGTGTGCTGACACGTACTTTCGGCATGTCCATTTGGGGCATCGCAGGATTCAGGCCCAGTGTTGCCGGGGCCGGTTCAGACACCTGTTTGGGTTCCGGTGCTGCCAAAGCGGCAGGTTCGGGTTGGGTTTTGGGCTCTTCCGCAGGAGCGGAAGCAGCGGGGGCAGACAGGGTAGCGCCTTCTGCCGGTGCGCCAGTCTCGGGCGCAAGGTTTTTGTTCTCTTCCATTTCGTTTGATTTATTTACTCCGCTTCCTGCGGAAAGGTTTTCTTCTTCCTCTTCCCAGCAATTCAGGGTCACATACTCATAACCCGCTGAAAGTTTGGCTTCCATAACATCGGGGCTGATGCCGGATAGCTTCTCCGGCGCTTCGTCCGTACTTAGGGCAACCCCGGAATCCATTGCAACAGCTCCTGGATCGGCTGGAACAGAAGTCATAGAGTTTTCCCAGAGATCAAAGGCTAATGCTTCGTTCCGGTCGGCATTCAATTTGACAAAACCACCCATGCTGATGGCATTGATACCTTGCTCTTCATAAAGGGTCTTATACCGCTGCCCGAGCTCCGTAGATGCGAAAACGGGCAGGGCAGTCAGTTTGCCGTTTTCTATCCGGATGTCCTCCATGTGGCCTATATTGTTGTCGTATTCATGTTCAGCCAACAATACCGGATTTGCGAGATAGTCCGAGATATTGATTACCTCGACGGGGATTCTGTAGCCTTTTCGATTCATCCTCCCGGATGAAAGAACTATACGTCTTGTCTCCATTATACCGTTACTTCAAATTCATACTTAATATCTTCTATGGGCACCTCCGGCTCTTCCATCGGAACAGTAAGAATCGCACGCACGATCAATTCGTAGGTAACCACATTCTTCGACCACTTGTCATAAGGCGTATGCCTCAGATTATACCCCCGGGACCTGGTTATTAAATTGTTCTTCTGGAGTAGCTTTTGCATCTGCGGTGTAGTAAACACCTGTCGATTGAAAAGCGTCTGGATGCCGTCGGGTATATCGTAAGCCCCCTTATATTTATCCACTATCCAATCCGAAGAGTGCGCCAGGTCTATATTGGTGTCGAGAATCGAGATAGAAATACTAATCTCATACTCCCGTCTCTCATAGCCACCGACAAACACCGAGCTTTCATCCTCCAGAATCCCCACGATTGCCGCCGGAAGAACGTTTTGCGGCGGGTTGTTCGTGGTAAAATTCCGGGCTATCTGCACTTGCTTCAAACCCAATTCCGGAAGCGCCATCAGTTCCTTGCAAACCGCATATAGTAATTGCCCGGTCATTTTTTCAGCATATTTTCTACCTGATCCATCGCTTTCCTAAGCACGGCCTTTCTCGCATAAATGAATTGCCGTTGGGGCATACCCTTCAATCCTTCATTGTGTCTGGGGGCATACGGAATAAGCCTCGTATCTAAGCCCACACGAACGGTCTTACCCTGTACTTCAAAATGCACCTCGTTCATCATGGCCGCGCTTTTAACCAATGTTCTTCGCCCTTCCTTTTGTGCGGCTTCACTGGGCTTCCATTTGCGTAATCCCTGATCTGTTTGGACTCCCTGACGCATAAAGTTGGCTTTGATGTCTTGGGCTACCATATTTCCGATGATGGCCGGAGCTACCTTCATAGCTTCGTCGCATTTCTGCTGAAGCCTGCCCAGATCCACTGTCAAATCTTTCAAACTTTTCATCACCGCACCATTAAAAGCCCACGCCGCAGCATATCGGCCTGTAACGAGTTTCGAACCACATAAGCGTCTGTAATTACATTATCCTCAAATTCCACTGCGTAAACCACATTCGAGGCAATACGAAGCATTACACCCTTCGTTTTAGTCTGGTTGTTCTCATCTACCCACTGCATCCACATCTCATCAGGATTGGAAATGGTTTCACCCAAAAGGTTGACACCTTTACCTCCAGCCACCTCCAAACGAGACCGCAACGAGAGAGTGAGTACAAATCCCATCCGTAGAATAGAGTTATGCACCAGGATATTCCCGTTTTGAACCGGTGCACGCTTGAGCATCTTAGCGATGTCCGATACTGTTCCTTGGTAAACATCGACTTTGGGGGCCGTGTCCATCATCTTGTTCACGGAATCAAGCCGGTATTTATCGAATGAAAGCCGATTGATGCGGGGAAGCACATCGAAATAGCTGCTATCCTTATTCGGCATGATGCCGTTGATGCCGGCATTGTAAGTAAATCCTTTTTCGACATCCTGCGATAGCAGGTCCTGTATATCCTCATTCGGGGCGACTTGCCAACCGTTTTTCTGTCGGTCATACTCGGATACCCCCTCGTAAAAGCACCGGCAATTCCATCCGTTAGGCGGAAACAGTCTTTGAGCATTCGGATCATCGATACGGAACACCCGTCCGTTGAGCCTTGCATGTTCATCCCGCACCTTGTTGTCCTCCTGGGTTCGATAGCGCCAATAGGGGAGTGATTCGCGCTGCGCCCATAGGCTTCCCCACTGATTGGCCATAATAGCCGTCATCGAGGCTGTTCTATACTCGGTCTTTAGCCAGTCTTCGCGGAATGTAGACACGACCTTATTGACCGCTTTTTTGAACTGCGAGAAAGATACCTTTTGCCCTTTGTCGTTAAAGAGACTTCGAGCAATGGCATCGTTAACCGCAGCCTGCTCGGCTACGTTCTTGGCAGCGGAAAACTGGAAGATGTTAGCCATGTAACGAGGCACCAAGTCATCAGGGATAGAACCATTCCCTTTGGCGGATAGTTTCACCAAAGGATTATTCCCGAACAACGGAGCCTTAAATGTGTCTGCGTAGTATTTGTACTGCTCTAGATCGATAAAAACGGGTTGTGGCTGTTCCGTTTCATACAACTTTCTCACAAATGCGTCGGAAACATGCGCATGGCTCCCCGCAGGAAGATCGACATCTTCTTTAGCTACCTCTTCTTTGATCTTGGGTGCACGCAAATAGATAATCCCCTCGGGCTCCTGTGGTGTTTGACGACTGCGAGCCGTTAGGAAATCGAGCGCTTTGCGGACAAAGTTTTTTTCCTCTTTGGTTTCAATCTCGGACTCTTCTTTGATAGCGACCGGCGGCAAAGAGATGCCCGATTTATCCTCGTAAAAGTTTTCAGGTAACCCGATCTGGGTAAAGAATTCCTGCGTAAGTTGTTTGCCGTTCTGATTAACAATGTCCGACATCTTTTGTGCCTCATCCATGCTCATCGTGGAAGCACTGTCATCAGAAAACCATCGATTATCCGGAATGTTGAGCTTTGGTTTAAGGACATTGTTCAGCACTTCTACCATCCATTTCACATCCCGCTCGGCATAGGTTTTGGCAACCCGCTCGTGAACCTCTCCCAAAGACCGGCTATTGCCTTCTTTGATGGTCAACTGAGACCCGAGTACAAGATTAATCATCCTGATCTCAGCCTGATCGATATAGTCGTAGTATGTTTTATAGGCATCCGAGTCGCTGTGATGCTCGGTTTGTTTGACCTCTATGGAATAAACCTGTTTCCCATCATCCACCGAAAAAGGAGTAGTAATAGCCACGGTAGGGTCTATATTGGCCGCAATTTCCCGTGCAGTCTCCTGGTTGGGATTTACCTTTTTCTGCTGAATTGTGCCGTCCGGAGCAATGTAGTCTTGTAATTCTACGCCTGCACCGTTATATCCGACTTGCGTTAAGGGGAATGCCAATCTCGTTCCCGATGCTAACCAGTTTCTCAAGGTGATCGCAATGCCTACATACTCCTTCAAAAGAGGTTGAAACAACCCGAGCATAGTCTGGTGTTGTGATGAATACTCCACATAGAACAGGTTAGAATAATCATCAAACCTCTCATGCCCGTTCAGGTCAAAAGGTGTATGTTTGAGGGCTCTATTGAATGGATCGATAACCGAGATAGGGTAGCGCTCAATTTTATTGTTTTGTGGCTGAAAAACACCGCCCGAATACCCTTGAAATATCGCCATAGATGCCGCCTCGATCCACTTGCGGAACCACCCTTTGTCAATTTGTTCGGTCAGCGCTTCGTCCACATTCCCATTTTCATCCATCAAAACATAACGGGCGGAGAGAATCGGGTTTAATCTGCGCTCTATAAGTGTTTGTACAAACGGGGACGAGGCCAGCATCCACGTTACCATAGTATCCCATCCCTGAGCCATGCCGTTATTAATAAGCTGGTCGGAATACATACGCCAATCAGCCTCGGTATAGTCTATATACCGGGTCATGGGATAAGTCTTGACTACAAACGAGCCTAACCCGACCGGTTTAATCGGGTTAACTGAGTTCTGTTTATTTGTAGCCCTTGCCATCAGTACAGGTATTTATTTTTAGTGGAAATAACCTCCGGAGCCATTCGTATATCTTCCCCGACAGAGGGGACATCCAAAAGTGATTGTTTGCGTGACTGCAACTCATCAATCGTGCGCAGGAAATCCTGATATGCGTCGGTAAGGCTCTTTTTAATCGCCTCGTCTCCGCTGGCTATCTCCCAGCAAGCACAGAATATAACCAGCTTTAAAACCACTCCGTTGCGATCCCAGCCGGTTTTCTGGTATTCAGTCGATAAATCATAAAGTGCGGCGAGATAATTTTGTACACGGCTCTTGGCGATATGTACGGCACGCTGGAGGCTATCGGCATTCTTATCGTAAACAGCTTCCAGATAATACTCCGGTAAATACTGAATCAGGTCGATACCCATCAGGTACCCGAAATCCATTGTTTTTATGTCGATAGGATCAGCCATTACCTCCACGTCCTTTTTGCTATATACACATCACTCATGTGGGTGACATTCGTTTTTTGGCTCAATTTCATCACAGCTCCATGTACGCTATCCGGAATATCGTCGTGCATGTCTTTGGGCATGTTTTTGGCGAAATTCAGGAATTGCACCTCAACCTGTGAGGAAATCATCTTTTCCTTGATATGGTTGCTGAATATCAGTTTGTAATTTTCATTGAGCGGAACTAGCAGAGATTCTATTCGCATGAACTTGTCGCCTTTGTTCGTGTTATCCAACCGATAGGGGATAGCGCAACCGTTTTGGGCGCAATACTCGTCATGTGCTTTGGTGAAGTCATCCGCTATACCCTGGTTTTCGATCCACGTTTCTACGATTGCTCGATGGCCTTTTACCTGCTCCAGATTGGATTCTGCGTAACTTTGAGCCTCGTGTATGAGCTCCATCATCACGTAGGTAGTGCATTGTGCTGCGTTAATGTCGAGCACATAGAATGATCCCTGACAGATTCCCACCGTGGCGACCGACTTGTAGTCATTCTTGGGGCCTGACTTATAAGAAGGATCGACGTAGATCACGATCTTTTCGAACACAGACCAATCGAGTACATCCAGCCAATTGAGGTGCTTGAATATTTCACCATCGAAGTTGGCCCCGTATTCGCCCTCCAAAAACCGCTGTCGGTCACGCGGTGAAAGGTTTTTGAGCGTGGCAATATAATCGTCGCTCAAATGCTGCATGTTGTCCGTCGGTCGGAAATGCGCCGTTGCATAACGCTCAGGATCATTCAAAGGCTCCCGGGATGATGGATTGAGTTTTTTGTTGAACATCACATAGTCCCATGCCTCAAAGACGGTAGGGTTGAGCGTAGTGACAAACTTCGGCATTCCCTTTACTCCATCGGAATCATACACAACCTGCGTCAACCGGGTAAACAGCTTTTCGATAACCTTGTAATCGTTCTCATTGCCCTCTTCCACAAGGATCGAAAAGTATTCAGAAGACAAAATCTTCGTCATGCTATCCTCGTCTCCCATTGTGGCGGCGGCACCATAAAAGAATATCTTAGACCCATTAAAAAAGGTTAGGATGTTCTCGGACTTGTTGAAGGTCACAAATGGAACCCCGCCCACACTGGCATCGTAAGGATGGACACCTCCATTGATTTTGGCAAACTCCCTCCATAGCGCCGGCATCGTCTGATTCAGCATACCAATTTTCAAAGAACTCAGTGTTTTGCGGAACACCAATCCGTAACTACCCGGGTAAATAATCGCTCGCTTTACAATCCATAAAAAAGCATAAAACGTTTTACCGCTTCTCGATCCACCATACAGGCAAATGAACTTGACGATTACCCCTACAAACAAAGCAGCCTGAACCGCTTTTTGCTTGTCCGTAAGAGAGACATTCAGACTATAAGCCTTTGTCCTCATTGCCGAACATCACCGTAGTTATGGTGCTATCTTGTTTTACTTCTTGTTTGTCAGCCAAACCTAATTCTCTGGCGATAATATTGCTTTCTAGTAAGCCTGCTGCGGCCCCTGTAAACTTCTGTGAGTAGATTATATCGCGTATGCGTGCAGTGATGACCGAATAAGCTTCATCCTTTTCATAAAGTTGGAATGTTGAACGCGCAATCCCTGCGAACACACAAAACTCTATGATGGTCATGGCTCGCATTTTATTTACAGTGTCTCTAAAGCCTGATCCAAATACTTTTTCTTCAAGCAAAGGATTATCTTCCACCCATTTGAAATAATCAACGGCTTTATCCCATAATTCCTGCGGGGTGTATTTCCTGTCTGATCCTGATGGAAATCCTTTTGCCAGTTTCCAATATGTATTTCCCTGCTTAAAGGCCATTACTTCAAGAATTCGTTAAACTGCCACATAACAAAATCTACATACTTAGAGCACTGCACCATTAAATCGTTGGTGACATAATCACCGGTCGCATTGGTATTAGCCCAAATAGCATTTTGCTGTTGGCGGATGCTGGAAAGTTGTGCGATGATTTCCTGGACGAGCTGTCGGTCTGACATCTCAGGATAAGTTCGGTCACCGCCGGTCATCTGAATAACCGAATCGGGATTGAGTTGACGGTAACGCTCGGCGATAGTGTCGGCTTGATCTAGGGCTCCTTCATATAGCTTCTTAAATTGCTTATGTAGCGTAAAAAAATGCCCTCCTTGCACATTGATGTGTGCAAAGTGGGCAAAATCCCTTAATGCGATCCAACTACGAACAAGCTCTACCATAGCTATGTACCATTACATAGCAAAAGTATAGCTTCATGTAAGCCGATACAAGCTATTTTCTTTCAAAATCTTTCAAATTTCGATGTCGCTCCAAATACCTGTTTGAAATGAGATGATCTTGAGTGTGCTGCAAAGCGTCCGCCCATTGCTGCCATTGCTCAGGGTGGGAGGTAAGCCAAGCTTTCACTTCGGATTGCTCCACATATACACCATAGTCATCCGCCCTAAAACTGATCGCATGCTGGCGAATAAGCTGATGTAATCTGAGTTCGGCTATACCAAATTCTCGTGCTGCTGCTTTAATATCCATAACAATACTTTTAGAACAATAATATCACCTTTTATCGGTCTTTCCCCTATGCAACTTTCTGCTTTTAGAACAATTTATCTCAACTCACATGTTTTAAAATCCACCGTCAACCGGTAAAATCCCAGCACATCCGAGCCGATCAGTCCTCTTACGTTCTTTCCGGTAGCCCTCCGCAGACTGGTCATGTCCTGTACCGCGAAACTGGCTGAATACGGGATGCTGTCGAGCGTAAACGGGATTCTTCCGGTGGTCTTTAGAGGGATCGAGGTTCCGTCTACGCCGATTACCTCTAAGCCGGTAGCCATGTAGTAGATTTTCACCTCGTCACAGAGCTTTTTATCCAGCATGGAGGTAGACGCTCCGGTATCTATTAAGAATAGCTCCCGTTGGCCGTTTATCGTGGCGTAGACGAAGGGGACACGGTCGAAGATGATCTTGCCCGGCTTGGTCTTGTTGAGCTCACAGGCGGCAAGAATCACGGCTATAAAGGCAAGAAGAAAATAAAGTAAGGTTCTTTTCATATTTCAGATTTTTGTTATATTTGCATTGCTCTCGATTTCATAGTCGGGTGCAGGGTTAGTAGTAAATAGGTAGGAGGGTGAGGCGGACACCCTCCGTTTTTATTTTCCGCCTTGCGGCAGTTGGGGTATATCTTTCACTCCTTTTACGGCCCTCTTGGCTATTTCTTGGATATTTTCATAAGCCATTTCAAGGGCCTCATCGTAACTAAGCCCCCAATCCTTCATGCTGTTTCTCCGTAATTGTGATGTGGTCTGAAATCCTCTCGCTATTTGGCGAAGCGTAGAGGCCATCAGATTGAATTGCTTGTTTTGTTTTAGTGTCATCATCTTCTCCTGTTATTAAAATAAAGCTCTTTGACTACTGTATATTTTTAGGCTATTTATTCCGGATTCATAATATTCCGGGTCTTTTTCAAAGCAGATGTAGTGTCTACCAGTGTTGACACATGCTTTTGCAGTTGAGCAACTCCCGGCAAATGGATCAACAACCAAATCGCCGGGATGTGTTACAAGGTTTAAAAGCCGCTCCAGTAGACGAACAGGTTTTTGAGTAGGATGGATAGTTGAATAGTGATCGCGGGATTGTTTGATGATTGTTTTTTCGTTTTGGCCGTATTCTATTGATTGCATGACATTACAGGCGCGATCACCTGTTTTTCGATCTCCAAAAAATCCCTGCCCGTTGAGTGTATCCGAATGCTCCATGTCGGTGCGAATAATACTTTTCTCGGTACACCCAATATTAATTGCTTTCATAACCGCTGCGCTTCGATCTTCTCCACTAAACCCTGACTGAGCAGAAATATGGTGAACATGTCTCTTGGGGGAATCGAAGGAAATTTTATTGTGCTCCAAAAAATCCTGCACGGATTTCAGAGATTTCGGATTGTGTAGTATGGCGCTCATACGTTTAATATCTTGCACAATTGCGTTAAGATCACTACGCTTCATTTCCAGATAAGGCACCTTGCAACGGTTAATCACTCCTTTGCCTTTTGTGAATATCGATATGGTTTCATGAATGCGTGAAATCGCCATGAGAGGTGATGTGCAATAAGATTTATCCCACACGATTTCCTCTTTGAACTGAAATCCCATGTTTGCCAGCTTTGTATTCCAGCGATAAAATGAAGTTCCACGGCCAAACATCACCACAAACCCTTTAGGCTTTAGGATTCGTTTAAATTCCGAGAAAACTAAATCTTCGTCGAAGGGCTGATCCAGCTTCTGATTTTTGAGATACAAGTACGGCGGATCGGTCAACACACAATCAACGCTTTCGTCCGGTATTCGCTTTAAGCCAGTTTCGCAATCTTCGTTATATGCCACATTTAAAGTCATTCTTCTCCTGTTATGCCCGAAGGCGGGTTAATCATCAAATACTTCAAGCATTCCTATTGCAAGCATAAAAAGCCCACTTATTGTTCCGACGAAGCACAAAAAACCAAACCAAAATTTCATGCCTTCTGAGACTTCGACGGTTGACTGTTGGCCGAGGAAATAACTGCATACAAGCGCCAAAGCACCAATAACAATCAATAAAATCGGTTTCATCTTCTTACTCCTTTACTCGTTCGATGGGACGCCAGGCAAGAACTTTTAAATCATGGCTATCGTACTCATTTGCAATTACTACAGCCCATTCATTATTACCCACATAAGAGCCAATGCCCTTACGCCCATTGCAAAACAACACAAGTACATCATCTTGATCTTCCGGCAACCCATCCATCACACTGATCCAACGATAGGCCTTTTCCATGCCTCTGCGGTAGCCGAAAGCGTCACCGGCGAGGAAAGCGGGTTCTAAGGCTTCAGTAAGAGTGTGCATAACACCGGCATCGTAATTATCTTCTTCGTATAAATCAGAGTCATTCAGAACGTTCTGCATATACTCTCTGGCCGCTTCTTGGGGTGTTTTCATCTCTCGTAAGGATTTTCAGGTAAGGTATTCACGTCGATTGCCAGTCCGGCGGAGATCAGGCCCCGGTAGTCAAACATCCATTCATTGAGTTTGTCGAAAATAATAATTGAAGAGCGCTCCCCGCTAAGTATGTTGTGAAACAATACATCAATCACTTTGTCGCGTTTGAATTCAAAATCAGCAACTTCAACTTCCACATTCGCACATTCCCCCAATTCCACCATCGGCACAAACTTTTCTCCTCTGTGGATGATCTCTTTGGTGAGGTCGGACATCGGGCGAAGGATGGGCCTTGCTTGACGGTGCATCATCCATTCCCACGCAGTTGAAAGGCTGTGTTGCGAGCTGTAGTCTACCTCATCGGTCATAGAAATAAGACGTACAGATTTCATGTTCGTCCATTGGTATTTCAACCCATAGGGCAGATAGCCGCAAATATCTTTCAGTTCAAGTGTTTTCATCGCTCTTTGTTCTTGAAGTATTCGACAATCTCTTCGGCGGTGGCTTTGCGGGTGGTCGGCCAGTGATAGGAATAGCCGTTGATCTTGTCTGACGTGCACTTGAACATTCTTCCTTCTTCCACAAACCACTGTTCCCGGTCGTTCTCGTCATTCATCGCCGCCAGGGCTTTGAACAGCTCGATGTTTTCGCCGCAGTCAACGGCGGGGTGTTTGCTGTCTGCATTTTCGGCCTTGAACTGGTCGATGCTGTATCGGGTCTCCTCGTCGTAGTCGCATATCCCATGCACCTCGTAAGCGATTTTAAGCCGATCAATCCCTCTGCAATGCAGGGTGTTAC
>ERZ1106973.196-NODE-196-length-79829-cov-14.787888_pt1 | contig 79829 bp, 98 predicted proteins | sample MGYA00403686_ERZ1106973 | MGnify/ENA primary metagenome ERZ1106973 (study PRJEB35170, sample SAMEA104062408) | human gut metagenome | biome: human gut; feature: human-associated habitat; material: faeces | place: Denmark | collected 2012-11-06 ...
GCATGATGGAGTGCAAGAAGGCTCTGACCGAGGCTGACGGCAACTTCGAGAAGGCAATCGAGATCCTGCGTGAGCGTGGTCTGGCTACCGCTGCCAAGAAGGCAAGCCGTACCGCTGCCGAGGGCATGGTCTACGCTGACTACTGCCCCCAGTGCAAGGTGGGTGTTGTCATCGAGGTCAACGCTGAGACCGACTTCGTCGCCAAGAACGACAAGTTCGTTGCTTTCGTCAAGGAGGCTACTCAGGTCATCATGAAGCAGAACCCTGCTGATGTTGAGGCTCTGATGGCTTGCAAGACCGAGAACGGCGAGACCGTGGACGAGGCTCTGAAGAACCTGATCCTGGTCATCAAGGAGAACATCAAGGTTCGCCGCTTCGTCCGTTACGAGGGCGTTTGCTCTGCATACGTCCACGGCGGCGGCACCCACGGCATTCTGGTCAACTTCGAGACCACCAACGGCATCGAGGCTAAGGACGAGTTCGTTACCTACGGCAAGGACATCGCCATGCAGGTTGCAGCTGCTAACCCCGGCTATGTCGATGAGGCTTCTGTCCCCGCTGAGGTCGTGGCCAAGGAGAAGGAGATCATGCTGGCTCAGATGGCTGGCGATCCCAAGACCGCTAACAAGCCCGAGGCTGTGAAGCAGAAGATGATCGAGGGCAAGATCAAGAAGTTCTTCAAGGAGAACTGCCTGGTCGATCAGGAGTTCGTCAAGGACGGCGACCTGACCGTCGCTCAGTACACCGCTAAGGTCGCTAAGGATCTGGGCGGCGACATCAAGATCGTCAAGTTCACCCGCTTCCAGAAGGGCGAAGGCCTGGAGAAGCGTGCTGACGACTTCGCTGCTGAAGTTGCAAGCATGGTGAAGTAATTTAACCTTTGGGTTGAATCTGGGAGCTGCAGTACCCGTAACAGGGCGCTGCGGCTCCTTTTTGTTTGTGTTTGGCGGACGGATGTGCTATCATAGAGAAAACGAAAAGAAGGGAGGACGAAAAGCAATGCGCAGTGTAAACAAAACGTCTCTCCGAATGGAGAGCATGATCGGATAAGGAGAATCCCTTATGAAAAAACAAACCGTGACTCTTGCGGGCATCCCTGCCATCCTGTACGGCAGCCGGAGCCGGAATGTTTACCTCTATCTCCACGGCAAGAACGGCTGCAAGGAAGAAGCAGAACATTTTGCCGCTACAGCCTGTGAAGCGGGCTGGCAGGTGCTGGCTATCGACCTGCCCGAGCATGGCGCACGGAAAAACAGCCCGGAGCGGCTTCTGCCGTGGGTGGCTGTGCCGGAGATAGAAGCCGTATACGCCCGCATGAAGCCGGTGTGGGCGCATATCCGGCTGTATGGCGTGAGCATCGGCGCGTGGCTTGCCATGCAGGCGCTGCAGGGAGACGCGCCGGAACAGGCCCTGCTGGTCTCTCCGGTGGTGGATATGGAAGCTCTCATCACGAATATGATGCAATATGCCCATGTGACCGAGGAACAGCTGCAGCGGGCAGGGGAGATCCCCACGGATCTTGGGGAGACTCTCTCATGGCCGTATCTGTGCTGGGTGCGGGAACATCCGCTGCACTGGCATGGCCGCACGCAGGTGCTGTATGGTGACAGGGATGCCCTGACCAGCCGCACCATGATCGAGCGCTTCCGTCAGGAAAGCGGGGCGCATCTGACGATCATGGAGGGCGGGGAACACTGGTTCCACACCCCAGTGCAGATGGCGGTTCTTCAAACGTGGGAAGAAACGAATTTTTGATTTAGAATAGCCGCCGCGTGCGCTATGGCTATTTTTAGCGGAAGTATTATTTTTATATTTGCAAACCAGCAAAGCCTGCGGGCTTTGCTGGTTTGCTTTTTCACGGGAAAGGTCGTGACCGTACACTGCATTTTTTGTGGTGACTATGCATTTTATCTTTGGGACTCTTTCTGTGAAAAAATGGTTTGGAAACGACCGCAGTCGTTTCCAAACCACAATATCAAATAAATTTTCCTCTGCTTATGGCCAGAGCGCACGCGGAGGCCATTTCAAATCATAGAAGCTTACAGCAACAAAAACTACCGCTGACGGTTTTTACGCCGTCAGCGGCAGTTTGCATTTACAGATTCAGTTCAGCAGGATCTGAAACTCAGACCTTTGCTTCGCTGTTGTGCTCAGCATTCTTATAGGCCTTGAAGGAGTGGAACACGATGTTCAGGCCCAGAACGATCAGCAGCACGGCCAGGATCAGCTGCAGGCCGTTTGCAATGAACACAGCACCCCAAGTGGTCTCGCCAGCGGGGATGGTGACAGCAGCGGCATTGCTGATGGCCTTGACCATGGCGATCAGGCGCTGCACCAGAGCGGTGAAGGTGACGCACAGCATGATGACCAGCGGAGGGAAGATCATCTTGTTGCTGCGGCCGGTGACCTTCAGGAACACGCACAGGGTGGCCAGAACCAGAGCGCTCAGCAGCTGGTTTGCAGAACCGAACAGGGGCCAGATGTTGGCGTAGCCGATCTTGGTCAGCAGGAAGCCGAAAGCCAGAGTCAGGAAGGTGGAGAAGTACACGTTGCACAGCAGCTTGCGCCAGCCCTCAGCATGCTCCATGTCGTCCACGCTGAACAGCTCCTGGAAGCTCATGCGGCCGATACGGGCCACAGCATCCAGACTGGTCAGGGCCAGTGCGGAAACGCACATGGTCATAAACACAGAGGCAAAGTGCTGGTCCAGGCCAAAGCCCACGAAGAAGCTGGCAACGCCGCGGCTGAAGACCTGGAACGGGGTGCCGTCTGCGGGGGTGCCGTCTGCAGCAGCAGAAGCACCGGCAACACACAGGGCGATGACAGCCAGCAGGCTTTCCAGCACCATGGCACCGTAGCCGACCTTCAGCATATCCTTCTCATTGGTAACGGTCTTGGAGGAGGTGCCGGAAGACACCAGACTGTGGAAACCGGAAACAGCGCCGCAGGCAACGGTAACGAACAGGATGGGGAACATGGTGCCCAGCTTGGCGTTGGTAAAGCCGGTGAACACCGGCAGGTTCATGACGGGATGGTTGACGATCAGGCCCAGAACAGCGCCCACGATCATGGCCACGAACATAAAGGTGGTCATGTGGTCACGGGGCTGCTTCAGCAGCCACATGGGCAGGACAGCGGCAAAGAAGATGTACACAAAGGTGATGTAGCTCCATGCAGCCTTGCCCAGAATGATGGGGAAGGCTGCACCCACCACAAAGGACAGCACGATGAATACGATGCTGATCACATTCTCTTTCCAGCCGGTGAAGTGCAGGTTCTTCTGCAGCAGGCCAAAGATCACGGCGAACACCATGAACATGATGGAGACCATGCCGGCAGCACCGTTGGTCTGGGCAGCCTCCACCAGAGCACCGTCAGCACCGTAGGCATTGAAGGTGCCGGCCACCATGTCGGCAAAGGCGGCAATGACGATGCCGCAGAACAGCCAGCAGAACAGCAGGAACAGCTTGCGGCCGGTCTTGCCGATGTACTTTTCGATCAGCATGCCCATGCTCTTGCCGTCGTTCTTAACGGAAGCATACAGAGCGCCGAAGTCGGTGACAGCACCGAAGAAGATGCCGCCCAGCAGCACCCACAGCAGCACCGGCAGCCAGCCGAAAGCAGCGGCCTGGATCGCACCGGTAACAGGGCCTGCACCGGCAATGGAGCTGAACTGGTGTGCAAACACGGTCCAGCCGTCGGTGGGAACGTAGTCCCGGCCGTCCTCATGGACAACTGCCGGGGTCTTGGCAGAGGGGTCGATGCCCCACTTGTTTGCCAGCCAGCGGCCGTAAAGCATATAAGCGCCAAACAGACACACGGCTGCGATCAATACGATGACCAGCGTATTCATTGTTTTTACCTCTTTCCTTTCTTGGCATCCGGCAAATGTCAGCGGCATGGGGGCGGCAGGGTGTAAAAAAGGCCCCGTCTTCCTGCGTTCGTTCCATTTGGGACGAACCATCGAAGACGAAGGCCTTCACATACACTGCACATCGTGTATGGAATACTCCGCGATACCACTTCGTTTGCTGCACAGGGCAGCCACTCCCAGCGTACATACATACGCAGCCCCGTAACGTGGGCAAAACGGCCATGCATTACTGGAAGGCGGGGTCAGCGCCTTTGTTCACACAGGCTGCTCGCAGGGGAGAACGCTTTGCTCCTGACTGCTGCCCTTGCATCAGATGGGCGGCTCTCTGGGAGAGGGTGCTGCAAAGAATCATGTCCTGTTCATCGCATTTGCCGAATGATTGTCCGTATTTTAGTGCGGAATTCACAAATTGTCAATATCCTTGGAACAAGTTCGGAGGATGCACTAATTCAGAAAAGCGTTCTGCAATAATTTTTAGGTGATTTTTGTTCATGCGTGAAACGAAGAAAACTATACACACAAACGGATGAAAAGAGTTCACGCCAAGGACTTGACTTTCACACTTTGATGTGCTAAAGTGATGATGCAAGAAAGAACCGGAACAGTTCCGAAACATTTAAAAGAGGGAACGCTCCCAAAACCGGACAGGCCGCTGCGGCGGCAAGGAGAACATTCATGGCAGATAAAAATTCCAGAAGAAACCAGACCACCGATGCACTGTTCGATGCCATCCTCAGTCTGGAAACGCGGGAGGAGTGCTACAACTTCTTTGAAGACCTGTGCACTGTAAAGGAGATCTCGGATATGGCGCAGCGGCTGGAAGCGGCAAAAATGCTGCTGGACGGCAGGACCTACGATCAGATCGTGAAGGCAGTGGAGATCAGCACGGCTACCATCAGCCGCATCAACCGCTGCATCCAGTACGGCTCCGGCGGCTACCGCGAGACCATTGAAAAGGTGCGCGGCACCCAGGATCCTAAAAAGCAGGAGTAACACCGGCGTACCCGGCAGACATAGAATGGGGCGTACACCGCCCCTGACCGGATGAACGAAAGGAAGGTTTTATCATGTCTGCTGAGAACTGTATCGATACCACCCGCTGCCCCTGCCCCTGCCTGCCCAAGGTGACGCTGGAGCAGGCGGTCATTGACCTTGTGGAGAGCATCGCTCTGCAGGAAAATGCCCTGAGCCACATCCTGTGCGCCGAAAGCCGGAAGATGGACGCCGCCATGAAGCTGGACGGTCTGGACCTGTGCAAGCTGCTGGAAGTAAACGATTCGGCCACCAACATGGTGCACGCCGTGGCAAATCTGGAGCTGGTGCTCAAGGATAAGCTGGAGTTCGTCTCCAACAACCTGTACTACCCGCCTGCGGATGCCGCAGCGAAGTAAGAAGATGCTGAAAGGCCTGTCCGGATGCCGGGCGGGCCTTTTCTCTGCTTGAATGCATAATTTTTGTAAAAACCGCCGTTTGTCAAGAGTAAATGCACAAAAAAGCAAAAATATTTTTTATGAGGCCAGAATGAGGGCGATTTCTTCCCGGAAAAGCTGCTCGGAGCACAGATAACCGAACATTTTGCGGGGGTAGTTGTTCAGCCAGTCCTCGATCCGCTTGGTCTCCTCGTAGGAGACCGTGCTCAGGTCGGTGCCCTTCGGCAGGTGCCGACGTATGAGGCCGTTCTGGTTCTCATTGGATCCGCGCTCGCTCGGTCGGTAGGGGTGGCAGTAGTAGACCTCGGTGCGGGTGCCCTTGCCGCTGGCGCTTCGTTCGATCCCGGCGGCGTCGGCAAACTCGCAGCCATTGTCGCAGGTGATGGATCTGAATACCTTCGGGAACAGGTCGCCGTACTTGGCCTCGAGCCCGTCAATCGCAGCGACGACGCTGGCTGCCGTCTTGTCCGGCGACGGTATAATGAGCTCCCAGCGCGTTTTCCGCTCGGTCATCACGATGTAGGTGTTGCTGACGCCTTGGCAGCTCTCGACGCTGTCCATCTCCCAGTGACCGAAGGTGCTGCGGTCGTTGATGTGCTCAGGGCGATCCTCGATACTCCGGCCGGCGGGCTTGCGAGGCATGGATCCGGCCGGGCGCTCTGGCTGGTGGCGCTTGCCGTGCTGCGGCAGCATGGAGACGGTCAGCTCGTCGCCGAAGATCTCGCCGCGGATGTAGTTGTAGGCGGTACTCGCGCAGATGTGGGTCTTGAAGGGCCAGCCCTTGACCTCGGCCTCACCGATCGCAGCCTCCGGGCTGTACTTCTCGTCGCGGATCTTGGCGATCAGGTAGTCGGCCAGCTCGTAGTCGTTGCCGATCTTCAGCTCCGGCCCTTTTGCGCGGAGGTTGGCCTCATAGCGGGCCTGTGCGCCTTCGGGGTTGTATCTTGTCTCGGTGGTGTAGTCGCTGTTGAGGTGCTCATAGGTGCACCGCTTCAGCTCCCGGTAGATGGTCGTATGATGGACGCCGAGCTCCTTGGCGATGTCCGTCGGCTTCATTCCTGCGCGGATGAAGGCGTCGAGCTGGATGCGCTTGGTCGGCGTCAGATGGCTCCAGTGCTGTCCCATTGTGTTCCCCTCCGTGATAAAAGAAAAGGGGCGGCCCGCCGGCCGCCCCTTCTGTGTGTCAGTGTTCCTCGTACTTTTTCAGGAGCTCGAGCGTCTCCTCGTCTGTGATGATGTCGGCCAGCCTGCACTCCAGCGCGTTGCAGATCTTCAGCAGCGTCGGCAGCTTCGCGCCGTTGATGTCCCGGGCGCCGCGCTCGTACTGCTGGAGCACCTGCACCTTGATCCCGGCCAGATCGGCGAGCTGAGACTGAGACAGGCCGGCAGCCTTGCGGAGCTTTTGTAGCCCCTCGCTTTTGTAGGTCACTTTGATCGAGATGTCCATGTTGTTCCTCCCGCTTGACTTTGCCGTGGTTTCGTGGTTATAATGAAAAGGAACGGCGGGCGGGATTTTTCCCGCCGTCCTTCGACCTTACTGCTTGGGCTTTTGGTTCGGCTTTATTGTGATCGTAATGGTGGCAACCTGTTCACACTTTAGAGCCTGTTCCAGCAGCTCGAGCAGTTTTTTCATCTGCTCAGCATCCACGGCTTTGCCTCCTTTCCGCGGTTTTGCTCTCCTTTCTTTCTGTACTCGGCTATCCCTTGCCTGTGATTATATTATAGAGCATTTGCTCTATAATGTCAAGCATAATTCGGCAGATTTTCAACATTTTCCCGCGCTTTTCCACAAAAAGCCGCACGGCGTCGCTGCCGTGCGGTTTTCTCATTCTTTCCCGAGCAGGTGGTTGATGGTGGTGCCGAGAGCGGTCGCCAGATAGTCCAGCTCGTAGTCAGCGACGACTCTGCTGCCGTTTTCAATCCGGCTGATGACCTTCTGCGTGACGTCCAGCCCGATGATCTGGAGCTTGTAGGCGAGCTGTTCCTGTGACAGGTTTGCCCGCAGCCGCTCCTCCTTGACTCTCTCCCCGGAGATGTTGCACCTGCCGTCTGGTTTGTATATCTTCGCAGCCCTCGCCTCCCTTTACGCTAAAGATGACTATGCAATATTGACTTTACCAGTTTTGGCATGGTAATATTATGCCAAAGATGACTAAACACTAATAAATACAAAGTCATCAGGAGGAGGTACTGCATGGGGCGTTTAGCTTTCTGAAGAAAAAGGAGCCAGAGCCGGCTCCTGCGATCACGGCTACGATCCACGCTCAGACCGTAGAAGTGAAGCAACGGACGCGCGGCGAGCTCCCGCTTGCCGAGATCGGCGGCTATGTGAGCCCGTCCGGCGGTTTTGTAAACTATGGGCGTTTTTGCGTTACTGGTATGAACTCCAGCACGGGGAGAAAAAACACGAAACGATATGAGGCACAGACCGAGGCTGACGCCAGAGCTGCGGCTGCGGATGATGGCCTCGTTGAGCCCATGACTGTGCAGGTGGAGCCGCAGATCCCGCCGACCGATCGGCAAATGGACTACGCGCTCGAACTCGAGGCCATGCTCCCCGACGGCGTATGCAAGGAGGACGTCAGCGCGATCATCAGTAGGATCACCGACGAGGACGAGGCTGCACCAGATCCCGGCCTTTCGTTGTATGCGCACGCCTGCGGGGTGAAGTTTTCGCGCTTTGTCGGTGAAAAGGCTCTGCTTTCGTATATGGTCAGCCAAATGCACGGAGCCGTTCTGGGCGAGTTGTATGCTTATGCCGTTTACAGGCAGGAGAGCGGTGGAAGGTTCAGCGATCCGCGTAGTCTTTCGGTGTATGAGTTTCTGCGCAGTTGCGGGGCTGAGATTGCTGAAGATCCTGCCCTGCTGAAGTCTCTGGAGGATCGTGATGTCTATGACTTCGCAGGCCCGAACAGAGGCACGAAGGTTTACAAAATGGCCGCTGCCAGATTGAAGCAGTGCGGGGCCCTATAAAACAGGAAAAGCCCGCCCGGGATCTCCGGGCGGGTTTTCTTGTGCTGTGAAGTTGTGGATCAGCGTGCGAGTGCTGCGTTGACGGCCTGCTGGACGGCGTTATAGTCGTAGCCGGCGGCCTCGAGGCGCTTCTTGCGGTCTGCGCCGTTGCCCCACTTGCCGGCGATGACCTCCTTGGCGATCTCGGCGATGGTTTTCTTGGGGGCTGCGGTTCCCGGGATCTTGATCTTCTGGCCGACTCTGATGATGTTCGGGTTGGTGATCCCGTTGTACGCTGCGAGCTTCTGGTAGGTCGTCCCGTACTTGGCCGCGATCTTGCTCAGGGTGTCGCCGGCGACGACCGTGTAGGTCACTTCGCTGGTGGTGCCGCCGCTCGGCGTCTGGCTGCCCGTGTTGGCGTTTCCGGGCTCTGCGTCGTAGGCCGGGCGGCCATAGCCGACGATGTAGCTGTCGCTCAGGTAGTAGGAGCGGCGGGCCACTCGGTCGGAGGTGTTGCCCTCGATGGTGTAGACCTTGCTGCCGTCCACTTTCTCGACGAGGCCGGTGTGGCTGACGTTGCTCTTGGAGTGCGCGGTGCTGAAAAAGATCTGGTCGCCGGGCTTGGGATCCTTGGCGTGATAGCGGCCCTGCTTCTCGTAGTACATGAGGGAATAGGTGCAGCCGGCGCCCGCGGATCTCTCGGGCTGGCAGAGCAGGCGCAGCGCGTCCGCATATCCGAAGGCGGTCAGCATACACCAGTCGACGAACATATCGCACCATGCGAAGCCGTTTTTCTTGCCGTTGTACCACTTCGGGAACTTCTCGTCGAAGTCTCTGGCGTACTTGGTATAGTTGGCGCTGCCCGCGTTGGCGGTCGGGTTGTCGAGCTGGCTGTTGCTCTTTTTCTCGTGGTAGCCGATCTCTGCCGCAGCGATGGCAAGAACGGCCGATGCGTAGCATTTGCTCATAGTTTTACCTCCTTAGCTGTAAAAAGAAAAAGGGCGGGCCGGAGCCCGCCCCTCTCCGTCATTCGATAGTCAGGCCCTCGGTGTTGAGCTGCTTGACTGCTGCCTCGATCGCGTTGCTGACGCTTTCCTCGTCGACCTTGAAGCCCTTCTGCTTCAGGAAGTCGATGACGTACTGCTTCTTCTCCTCGCCGCGGCCGGCGCCCTTGTAGAGCTGCTCAGCAGCAGCGACGCCGATCTTTACCCACGCGGTCAGCTCCTTGCGCTGTGCCTCGGTGGTCTGGCTCTTGAGCCACGGGATCAGAAAAACGCTCACGCCGGCGCCGATCAGGGCGATGGCTGCGTTGACGATGGGGGTGATGTCGATGGTGTTCATCCTTGTGCCTCCTCATTGTTGAGAGTGTCCCCGGACGGATCCGGGAGCGGGTTGCCGTCGGCGTCGAGCCTGTGGCGGTTTCGGCTGATTTTCTCGCCGAGGCTCTTGCCGGCGTATGTGATTAGATAGCCGACGCAGGCGGTGAAGATCGTGCCGGTCACTTCACTGACCGGGTCACGCCCGAAGGCTGAGAGCAGGTAGGACGTGGCCGCGCTGAGGCTTGCCACGATGGCCGCCCAGTATGCGAGCTTCTTGCTCGCCTCGATCTTCTTTTTCCGCTTGCGCCGGCGCTTCTTTGCGGCCATACTGCTCCACCTCCTCAGTCGATGATCGCGTGGATCCCCTGACTGGTGAGGAAGTCCTTCTGCGCGTGCTTGATTTTGGCAGCGTAGTCGAGGGCCGCGTGCATATCCCCGTTACAATGCGCGTCGGGGATGCGCTGCACGGCCCGGGCCGTCGCCTCGCCGAGGGCGATGGCTGCCGACGTGCCCTGAATGGTGATGATCTGGAGATCTTCACGGGCACGCTCTCGGGCTGCTGCCTCTTGCTGTTGTTTGGCCTCCTCCGCCTCCTTTTGCTTCTCGCGCTGCTGGATCCTGTGCTCGAGCATCCAGAAGCAGAAGCCGGTCACGGCCGTCGGGATCCCCAGCAGGACGACGAGCGCGCCGATGTTGATTTCGATCATTGTGTCACCTCATAAAAGCCGGAGGGCCGCAGGACGCGGCCCTCCTTGTTTGTTGGGCTTACTCCTCGACGTCGTCGAAGTAGCCCATGTCGACGAGATACTTGTGCACGCGGGCCTTCAGCTTCGCGGGGACGTCGTCCTCGGTGATGCGGCCCATGATGATCTCGCCTGCATACAGACGTACCAGCATTTCACGCTCCTCCTTTCCTGCGGTTTTGAGTAACAGCCACGCGAGGGCCCGGGCGATCATTCGGTCGCCCCTTCCTCCGCGGTGCCGGCGTTTGCGGCTGCCTTGAGGGCAGCGATGGCGTCCTCGACCTGCTTACGCAGCTTCTTCGGGACGTCGCTGATGGTCATGGTGGAGCCTTCGCGGGTCAGCTCATTGACGTACAGCTCGACGATCTTGCTCATGCTGTGGTGTCCTCCTCTCCGTCGCCATAGACCACGTCGGCCAGCTCCATGATGCAGCCCTTCAGCAGCTCGATGGTGTCAGCCTGCTCGGCGATGGTCTTGTCCTTCTCGACCTCTGCGGCCTGTTTCTCGTTCAGCTCTTTGATGCTGTCAGCTCTGTGCTTAATCATGCAAAGTTACCTCCGATCGACTGGATGTAGCAGGTCTCCGTAGCAGAGCCGCGGAGCAGCTTGGCCTTGACCTTGACGCCCCACGCTGCGGCCGTCTTGGTCTTGTTTGTGAAGTAGTGCTTCTGGCCGGTTCTGGCCTTCTGCGTGATGTCCTCCCACGTCGGGCTCGCGTCGTTGCCGTTGTTGCAGATCCAGACCTGAAGCGTGCAGCCGGCCGGGAAATTGCCCTGAATGTTGACGAGGGCCTTGGTCGGCATGGCGTCGGCCTCCATAGCGAGGGTCTGCTCGAACTCGACGGACGTGACGGCCTTGGTGAAGGTCAGCGTGCGGGAGACGCTGGCGTCCTTGGCGTCGGTCGCCACGATCTTCAGGGTGTGGCTGCCGTTCACGACCTTCAGCCACGCCTCGGAGCCGATCGTCAGCGTGTTGGTATGGCCGAGGGTCACGGTGTAGCTGCGCAGCGTGACGCCGTCCAGCATCTCCACGACGTCGACCTGATGGCCGTCTGCGTCGGTGACGGTGTACTCGTAGGACGGGGCCGCCGTGCTGAAGCTGCCGAGGGCGCCATCCGTGCCGCTGATGACGGGCGGTCGGTTATTGGTGACGGCGCGGGTGGTGCTGGTGGTGTACGCACTCTCCGCGCCGGCGGCGTCGTATGCCTTGACGCGGTACTGCACGCTCGTCCATCCGTAGGTGATGGCGTCGGTGTAGCTGCGCGAGGATCCCTTGTAGATCTGCGCCCATGTGCCGCTCCCGACCTTGCGCTCCAGAACGTAGCCGGAGAGGTTGCCGTCGGGGTCGGTGGAGGCCGCCCACGAGATGCTCAGGTTCTCGCCGCCGAGCACTTCGCTCGGGACAGTGATGGACGACGGCGCTGTGGGCGCCTGATTGTAGATCACTGTATAGCATCCATCCGAGTCGACGGAGTCGGAGATCAGGAGATCAGAGGACAGATTACAAGCGGGGCGCAGGCCGCCGCTGCCGTAGTAGGCGTAGTCCCCGTCCAGAGCGCCATCGGCGCTGACGCAGCGGGCGCCGTAGGCCGAGCCGGCATAGGCGTCCCGCAGCCAGTAGTACCACGCGGCACCAGAGCCCGGGTTGCCGGAATAGTTGGAATTGGCGACGCAGGAGGCCGTCACGGTGGCGATGCGGCTGTTGTTGTCGCTGAAGATCGCCAGCTTGCTGCCGCAGACGTGGTCGCCGCTCAGGCCGACCTCAGTGCAGGACAGGGGGAAGATCTTGTCCGTGCAGGTCTCCGTCCCGCCGCCGTCTGTGGAGCTCTTGCCGACCGTGATGGTGGTGTTCAGCAGAGCCGCCCGCTCGTTGGCGGTGAAGGCGTTCAGAAAACCGGCGAGGCCACTGTACGGGTTGACGCCGTTCCAGACGTGGGAGGAGTCCGGCGTCTGGTCTGCGGAGTGCTGTGCGGTGTACCACTGGCCGGCAGCCGCGGGGCTGTTGAGCCACTGGCGCAGGTTCGAGTAGATGTAGCGGTTGTTGCCGTAGCCGCGGCGGTCGCTGTTGCCGTTACTCGGTTCTGTTGCGTCGAAGCACAGCATCTTGATGATCTGGTTGGTCACGAGCGTGACGCTGTTGGAGGGGTAGCCTGCGTGGTTCTTATCGGCCACGATCCAGACGATCGGGCTGCCGTACAGGCTGCCGAACTTGACCTTCGACTTGTTTGCGAGGTTGCTCAGTTTTTGGGCCATGAGTTGTGTCTCCTTTCGGTGATGGTTTGAGCTCCGGGAAATAGCTGAAGAAATAGGCGTCCATGTTCTGCCGCAGGTGGTAGGTGTTGCCGTGTGAGATGTGGCCCGTCCAGCTCGCGTAGGATTGCACGACGCTGTCGAGTGTCATCTTGCCGGAGTCCACCAGCCCGCGGAACTTGCGGATCTTGCGCTTCATGTTGTCGATGCTCTTGGCTCGCACTTTCCTCACGACCTTGCCGGTCTGCGTGAGGTAGGTGTGAAAACCGAGGAAGTCGATGCCGTTCTTCAGCGGGAGGATCTGCGTCTTGCCGTTCAGTCGAAGGCCGAGCGGCTTGATGTACGCCTCGATCTCCTTGAGTATCTGCCGGAGCAGCAGCTTGTCGCTGTGGATGATGTAGAAGTCGTCCATGTACCTGCCATATACGAGGCCGCGGTCATCCCTCAGCCAGTGGTCGAAGGCGTCCAGATAGAGCAGCGCGAGCAGTTGGCTCGACTGGTTGCCGATCGGGATGCCGGGGTCTGGCGTGCTGTCGATTATGAGCCACAGCAGCCACTCAGCGAAGTCGATCAGCTCGGGATCCTTCAGCCACTTCAGGGCCCGGCGGGCCGTTTCGTAACAGTAGGAATGGAGCAGGGTGTAAAAGAACTTTGAAAAATCGCCCTTCAGTACCCAGCCGTCGGCGTAGTCCCACTCGTTCATCGGCCGGGGCGGCAGGCCGGCAGCCTTGCGGGCTGCTTCGTCTGCTGCCTTTCGGCTGAAGAAATAGTGGCGCATGGCCGCAGCCAGACGGTCGAGGCCGTCGTGGGTGCCTTTGCCGATCTGGCCGGCGTAGTTGTCCCGGATGAAGCGCCGGGAGAACGCCGGCTCGAGGACGTTGTCGCAGAGCGAGTGCTGGACGACTTTGCCCTCGAAGTCGATGGCGAGGACGAGCCGCTCCTTGGGCTCGTACACCTTGAATGGGTAGTAGGGCCCGAAGGAATAGTCGCGCCGCTGGAGCCTCTCAGAGAGGGCGACGGTGCGCTCGATGGCCTCCATGCGGTAGCGCATGGCGGTCGGGTTGTCGCGCTTTCCGCAGCGGGTTTTGCGGTATGCTTTGTAGAGCGCGATGGTGCTGTTTACGATATTCTCCATTGAAAAGTCTCCCCGCCGTGTATAGCTCCGGCCACGCTTTGCGTGCGCCGCCGGGAGCATCGGCGGTCTTGTGTTTACCCATGACCGGGCCGGTCAGACGGCCGCGGCTGCGGGAGGGATATGCCTTCCTTGGATGATGGGGCACAGTGTTCGCCTCCCGTTTCCGGGCGGTTAATAAGTCGGGCGATCCATCGAAGCGGGGCGCAGGCCGTTGTTGCCGTTGTAGGCGTTGTTCCTGTTCAGAGTGCCATCGGTGTTGACGTTGCGGGCGTTGTTGGCCGAGCCGGCACGAAAAAACAAGGCATACCCCGAGGGCCGCCTCACTGGTGACGCTTCTGTGCGTCCAGCTTGGCGGCCCTCTCTTTATCGGTTTTGTACCATTTGGCGGTCTGGTTCTTCACGCCGGCCGCCATCTTCGCCCAGTATGCAAAGGCGTCATCGCTGAAGCCGCTGAGGATCTCATGCGCGAGCTCGATGTGGTGGATCAGCTTTCGGCAGTTGCGAAGTGCCGACCGCTGCGCGCGATACCTGAGCTCACGCTCCTCGGGATCCGTCAGGAGCAGATCGTTGGCCTCCATCAGATCGGCGACGAGGTCGATGGCCTCGTTCATCATCCTCTGCGCCAGTCCGAGCCGCTCCTTCTTCGGGAAAACGGCCGGGTTTCTGGTCTTGATGTAGGTGTGTTTCTCGAGCTCCTTGGCGTCCGTGATGACCTGCATCTCGGGCAGTTTGTCACGGCCGAAGGGCGGGCGGCCTACATTGGCCCGCTCGTATGGCCGCGAGTGTCCGTTGCTTGCCGTAGTATCTCACCTCCTCGCCTTTGATTGTGACGCGGGCGCTGCTGCCGTCGTAGGTCTTGCCCTGAATGACGATGACGCCGTCCTCCCGCTTGCAGCAGGAGCAGGGCAGGGCCAGCTCGACGAACAGGTGCGCGATGATGCAGGAGGCTTCGGCTGGTGGGATCGGGGTGTAGTTGTAGCAGTTTCCCATCAGCACTCGAGCCTTTGAAGTGAAGCGTTCCAGACGCCAGACTTCAGCGTGATGCCTGTTAAGTCTGCGAATGTGATCTGGAACGGGTTGCTTGTGATGTCGCTGAAAACGGCGTCCCACAGCGTTGCGATCTTGCTGGTGTTCTGGCCGACCGCGTTGCTCAGGTCGTTGGCCGATGCCTCGGCAGCCTGCGCGATTGCGATGGCCTGCCGGGCGAGTGCCAGAGCCTCCTCGGCCGTAGCCTGCGCGCCGAGGGCGATGGCCTTGTAGGTCTCGTAGTCCTCTTTGGTGGCGTAGGCGTCGGCGGGGATGTAGGCGGTCACGTTGGTGGCCGTGCCGATCGCGGTGACGATGTCGATGGTTTTCTCGACGATGGTGGCGCCGCCGGAGGGCGGGATCCACTCGGCCAGATCGCCGCAGTTGCCGTAGCAGTACAGCACCTCGCCGACCTCGGGATCGGGATCTTCGGCATAAAGGCCGAGCTCGCGGTAGTAGAAGCCATCGGTCTCGTCGCCGTTGGTGAAGATGCCGCCGACGGCCACGGTGCCGTCGCCGTTGATCTTCAGCTTTGTGATGTCGACGGTCGCCTTCGGGCTGACCACGCCGGTGAGGGTGCGGGGCGTCTGGCCCTCCTCGAGGTAGCCATCGCCGAGGACGATCTTGGTGTAGTTGATCTTCTGACCGGCCACGCCCTTCGCCAGAACGATCAGGCCGGCGGTGGTGATGTCGTTGTTGATAAATGCAGCCATGTCTATCTCCTTTCCTTAGTCTGAGATGACCGCCGCGTCGGTGCCGATGCTGACGGTCTCGCGGTTGTTGTCGTGGACGACGGCCGCGTGGTAGATGTGGATCTCGTCGCTGCCCATGACGTGCACCTCTTGGGTGTGATCCCTGACGGCCATGCCGGAATAGAGGAACATTTCGCCGGTCAGGCAGATCAGGATCGCGTCGAGCCACGAGCTGCGGCGCTTGACCGTCCGCAGCAGCTTCAGGAACAGGTCGAGGTTACTGTTGACGAGGCTCGGGTTGTCGCTCAGCACCTTGAAGTGATGCGGCTGCCCGCCGTACTGATACCACTCCCTGACCTCGCCGGTGCCGAAGTAGTCGGCCACGATCTGCTCCACGGCGTATGGGGTGCCGAGTTTCGCGTAGACGCGGTCGCTGCTGCGGATGACGGCCCGCTTGACTGCGATGGGCGCGGTGCTGTCATACCACTGGATGTTCAGCTCCCACGCCATTTCGTCGAGCTCTGCATCGTTGAGCTGGTCGATCTTGTCCCACCTGCTCAGGAGCTTCAGGCGCGCATAGGCGTCGCGGCTGATGATGTCGCAGCCGGTGGCGAGGCCCTTGTCGCTGCTGTCCTCCTGCATCCACGCAGGCAACAGCTTGACCATCTCGGTCTCATTGAGCCGCATTTACACCACCTCACTCTCGACCTTGTGGCTGACAGTCAGGTGGCCGCTGAACTTGGCGACTTGCGTGTCGTCGAGGGCCTTGTAGGTCGGCTTGACGACGTCCACGCGGAAGGCGCCGGTCAGGTTCTCGCCCCACGAAGGCGAGAGGATCCGCTTGCGGAGCTGGTCGGGGTTGATGTCGCGGCCGAGGGCTGCGACTTGCCACTCGTTGTAGCGGTCGATCGCGCCGCCGGTGCCTTCGACGTTGGCGATCACCTCGGCCTCGTTCTTCGGCGTGGTGTAGTACACGATCTCGATGTCGTAGGTCTCGACCTCCGGGGGCACGGCACTCACCTTGTCAGTGAGTGGCCGGATGTCCTTGGCGTTGACCACGTCCAGCACCTTCGTCAGCATGGCAGCGTCGGGGATCCCGCCGCCTTCCAGCAGGGGCACGATCTTGACGCAGCCCTCCAGCGTGCGGGTGATGATGATGTCGACGCTCTCGGCGGCCGAGAGGCTGCCCTTGAGCGTGATGGTCAGCAGGCCGTCGGTGTAGTCGACGGTGTAGTCCGTGTCCTTGACCGTCGCCGCGCTCTGCCCGTGGGCCTTCACGACGAGGGTGTCGGTCAGAAGTGTGCCGCCGCCCTTGAAGGCTTTGCCGTCGTAGACCGTGAGGGTCTCGCTGACGGTTTCCTTCTCGCTGACGGCCCTCGCGTCCACGATGGAGCTGTCTGCCGTCATTACCCAGTAGATATAAGCCTGTTCAGGGCCCGCGGTGGATCTCTTGGCGGGCGCCAGACGGATCCGCTCGCGGAGGCGGTTGTCGCCTTCGGTTGTGTAGGGCTCGCCGTCATCACCTCCGGCCGTTTCGGTCAGATTGGTGACGGACTCGATGTAGGGGATCAGGTCGACGATGGTGGTGATCGTGCCGGCTGCGTAGCCGTTGAACTTCGTGCCGTTGCTCACGGCCGAGGTCGGCACCTCCACAGAGTAGGCGCCAGCTTGCAGCACAGCGATCTCGTCGGTTGCAAAATAGTTTTCGCTGTCCGGCGTCACCTTCGTCCACTTTGGAATGATGATGTTTTTCTCCTGCGGCGTGGAGACAGAGAAGCGCATGGTCGTCTTGGCCGGTGTGCCTTCCAGTCGTTTCACGTCCTGTCGCTCGCCGATGGCGTCCAGCACCTCGCCCCTCGCATAGCGGAGGAGCGTCTGCCGGCCGACGTCGTTGAGGCTGTTGTAGAGGGCAACGAACACGGGCACGAGAGCCTCGCCGAAGATCCGGCGCTCGTCGCCCGGGTAGAGCGGCTCGCCGGCGCCCTTTTCGAGCTCGGTGATGATGGTCTTGTATAGGGTGCTCGCGTCTGTTGTGGTGAGTTTGATGTCCTCGCCGTAGGTGTTTGTCGCGTCGCTCACGCTGTTCACCTCCTTCATGTGATGTTGTCGATGCTGGCCCGCAGCTCGAAGTCGCCGGCCTGAGAGGTCAGAGCCTTCAGGTCGGAGTCACTGAGCTGCACGCGGGGCTCGTAGGTTTCCACGAGGAACTCCACGTCGGCGGCCAGATCGGTCGCAGCGGTTTCGCTCGGCTTGTCGATCAGCGTGCGGTCGATCCCCTTGATGCGCTCATAGGGCACCTCCCCGCGGATGGTCTTGAGGAGGTTCTGCACACAGATCTCGGGCGCTCCGTTGCCGGATGCTTTCATGGGATCACCTCGCTTTACTTGAGCTGTGCGTTGTTGGGTTTCTTCGCAGCTTTGTCGCTGCTGGATGCTCCGACGGTGACGGCGCTCAGACGCCGGCCGACGCCGCCAGAGGACGAGACGCCGGCCGCGGACGAGCTCTTGCTCGAGCCGCCTGCGCCGGCCTTCTTGCTGCTGGCCTCCTCGGCGTATTCCGTCAGGTTGATCGTGATCTTGCCCTTCAGGATCCGGCCGAGGTTGTCGAGTGTGGTGTCTGAGAGGCTGACGCCGGTGAGCTGAAGATTGGCCGGGCCGAAGCGCCGGCCGGCCAGATAGAAGGGGGCGTACTGCCCGACCAGCGACGTCCACGACTCGAACTCTCCCCGGGCGTCGCCGCCCACGGCAGACGCCAGATCGAAGTCGAAGCTCATGCTTTGCAGCTTGAGCGCCTTGGTCTTGGTGGCCGGGGATCCGGCCTTGTCGTCGCTGTTTTCCGTGTCGAGCTCGACGCTGGAGGAGACGCCATTCAGGGCGGCGATCCTCTGGCTGGAGACGCCCCACGTCTTGCCGTTCCATGATGCCATGACGGCCATGTCTATCCCTCCTTACTGCGGGCCAGAAGTGCCGCCTCCCATGCTGTCGGTGTGGGTGTGGCCGGTCAGGCTGATGCCCGTGGCGGTCACGTCTGCCGACGGGACGCTGATGCCCTTGTCCTGCATCGTGAGCGCGCCCTTCTTGACGGTGATGTCGCCCGGGACGATACCGTCCCACTCTCCGTCCATGCGGGAGAGGATGATGCCGGTGCCGTCCTCGAACATAGCATAGGCGACTTCTGTGCCGGGGGTCAGGTTTCCCATCTCTCCGCGCAGATACCACGGGATCGTCAGCGGCCGTGTGACCATGCTGTCGGCGGTGCTCGGGAGCACTCTGGCCGTGGTTTTGTCGCCGTTCCTGTCGGTCTTTCCCTCCACGCTGGAGATCTTGCCCTTCTGGATCATTTGGTTGTTGCTGTTCATCAATATCCCTCCAGTGGCTTGCGGAGGTATAGCTTGCTCCGCGTCTTGACGTAGTCGTGCCGGATCCGGCTGATGAAGGCCGTGCCGTCCCACGACTTAACGCCCTCGGTCGCCAGCGTGACCACAGAGCCCGCCGCATAGTCTCGCAGCAGCGAGCCCGTCCAGAGGGTGCCGACGGTCGCGTTTTTGTTGGCGTCCCGGAGGAGGCCCTTGGCGAAGCGGTCGGCCTCGCTCTGGTCAGTCATGCGGAAGGGTAGGATCCGGCGCAGCACCTTGTCGCCGCCGTTCGGGGCTGCGAAGGTGCCGGTCAGACCGCCGTTGACGGCTTCGGCCGAGCCGTAGGCGTTGGTGCCCTCGTCGCGGTACTCGAAGTCATTGGCCGGGGTGATGGTGATGGTGTCGACGGGCTGCTGGCTTTCCATGTACGCCTCGTCGTAGACGACCAACTTGCCGTCATACACCAGAAACGCCGCGCCCTCGAGGGTGCAGCGGTTTTGAAAAAATGCGAAGTCTGCGAGGTTGTTCTGCTCGACGTAGTCGTAGGTCTGGTCGGTGATCCCGTAGGTCTCGAGCGTCAGGCCGTGGCGGCCGGCGATCTCTTGAGCCAGTTGCAGGAACTTGACCTTTTCCCACGATTTGCTCCGCTTATCCTTCGCAGACTGCGGGACGGAATAGGCCCGCAGGGTGATGATGCCGGACTCGGGGACGACGCTCTCGACGAACATTTTGCCCGTCTTGGCAGCGCCGTCCTCGATGGCGATGGTGTCGCCCTTCTTGGGGTTCCACGAGTCCCACAGCTCGCGGGTGTCGTTGAGCTTGAGCAGCAGCTCGTCGCTCTGCTTTTCGGCGTACATATCGTGATAGCAGCGGTGGACGCTGATGTCCGGGTAGATGTCGACGCCTTCGTATAGGATCTTCACGGCGTCACCTCCTCCACGGCGGCAGGGTCTCCGGCGTCTCCACGGTCTCGACGATCGGGATCCGCACAGCCTCGCCGCCCTCGAAGATCAGCACGTCGCTGAGGTCGGGGTTGGCCTCGATGATGACGCTTGCCATGCGCTCCTCGTTATAGGCGACGAGCGCGATGCTGTCGAAGGTGTCGCCGCCCTGCGCCACATAATCAATAAAGCCGACTGTCTGCTGTGACATAGGCGCCGCCCTCCCTTCTGCTGAGTGCCTCGAGGATGAAGTCGATGAACTCCGGCTCGAGGTCGCGGAGCTTTCGGATCAGGGCGTCCTCGTCGGTGTCGCCCTCGACCTTGATCTGTGGCGAGAAGGACAGGCCGCTCAGGTCATAGACCACAGCCGTGCCCGATCCGCTGCTGATGGGCTCGTAGTCAGCCTCGCTGGATGCGCCCAGCATCCGGCCAGCCTCGGCCCAGTAGGACAGGTTTTGCGAGCGGTACGCAGGGTTGAAGCTGATGACCGCCTCGGTCGGATAGCGCGGATCCTCGCCCGCGATGGACGGGCCACTCGTGAAGCCGCCGGTCGCATAGCCGGAGACGTCGGCGCTGCCGCCGCCTCCACCTCCAAACAGGCCCGCGATCTTGCTGATGACGCCGGAGCCGAAGCTGACAATCTTCGATACCCAGCCAACGATCGTGCCGAGCACGTTTGCGATGGGCTCCAGAATAGCCAGCAGGGGCGAGAGGAGCGGCATGATCGCATTGAGCAGGCTCACGACCGGGGGCAGCAGGGCCTCGATCAGTTGCATCAGCGGAGGCAGCAGCGGCATGATGACGCTGTTGACGATTTGCAGGGCCACTTCCAGCAGCGGGGTGATGACCGGCAGCAGCGCGGCGATCAGGTTCGCCAGCACAGGCAGCACAGTCGAGATGATCTGCGTCAGCATCGGGAGCACGGTGGCAAGGATGCTGGCGATCGGCGGTAGAATAGCCTGAACGATCTGCATGAGCGGCGGGAGTAGCTGCTGTGCGAGGTCGAGCAGAGGCGGCAGGAACGAGCCCACGAGCTGAGCCAGTAGTGGCAGGATGCCCGCAGCCAGCTCCGTGACCATCGGCATGACCTTCTTCAGGGTGTCGCCCATGCCGACGAGGAAGTCCTGCACAAACGGCATACAAGCGTTGAGCGTGTCGGTGATGACCGGGCTGATTTCCTCGAAGGTGTCGGTCAGGATCGGGGCCAGCGATGTCAGTGTGTTGGCGATCATCGACGCCATAGGCAGCAGAGCCACTTCGGCCGACCTCTTGACCGCCTCGAAGGCAGAGCCGAGGTCGTTGTACTTGACGTCGTTGATCTGCTGGAGTGCGGCGGCGCCGTCATAGGCTGCGGTCTCGATGTCACCGAGCACGGGCAGGATGCCCGCCTCCAGATCCTCGAACTGCGAGCCAAACAGTGCGACGCCGATCTCGTTGCGCTTGAGAGGATCCTCGAGCTTGTTCAGAGCCTCGACGGTGTCGAAAAATGCAGCCTGCGCGGTCTCGCCGCCGGCTGCAAAGGCCGCGAACATTTTGTCGGAGTTGAGGCCGAGGCCCTTGAAGGCTTCGGCGCTGCTGTCGCTGCCGTCTTTCGCTCTGATGTTGAACTCCTTGACGGCGTCGGCCACTTTGTCGATGCTGAACAGGCCGGCGTCAGCGCCTTCCACGAGGGAGCCCATGAACTGGTCGGCGCTCAGGCCGAGGGCCGCAAACTGCGCCGAGTATTCGTTCAGGGTGTCGAGCAGGTCTCCGTTTTTGTCTGCGCCGTTCTGTGCGCCGGTGGCGATTAGGCCGTAGGCTTCTTCGGCGCTGATGTTGAAGTTTTTCATCAGAGCCGAGGCGGCTCTGGCGCTTTCACTGATGTCGTAGTCGAAGGTGTCACGCAGCACGAAGCCGGCCGCGGTGGCCTGCTCCAGTGCTTCGCCTGCCAGATCGCTCGCTTTCTGCGTAGCGGCCAGCCCTTCGGCCACGTCGTTGAAGTCCTCGCCGAGGTTCTGCGCGTAGATGTTTTTTACGCTCTCGCCCAGCGCGTCCAGCTCGTCGCCGGTGGCGCCGGTAGATGCAGAGAGCTGGTTCATGGCTTTGTTGTAGTCGTCGCCCAGCTCTGCCAGATACTTCCCGGCCTCGACGACCGCCTTGCCCGTCGCCACAGCGATGCCGCCCACGGCAGCACCGACGGCAACGGCCTTCCAGTTTACTTTGTCGAGGTGTCCCGCGACGTTGTCCATCGCCTTCCCGAGGGAGGGGTCGATGGTGCCGGCGAAGCTGACGACGGCCTGCATGATCTTGTTTTTGCCTGCCATCAGTGTCACCTCCTTCTGTATTTCCTGAAGTTATTCCGGGGCATTGAGGCGGCCTTGTCGCGTTGCCGCTTGGCCTCCTCGGCTGCCTCGTAGTATTCCATCAGGAAGTCGGTCAGGCGTTCCCGTCGGAGCTCGCCGACTGAGGTGTGGAAGGCTCGAGAGTAGTCTCGGACGAGCTCTCCGAGCCGCTTTCCTCGGATTGTGCCGCCGACCTCGCCGTAGTAAAATTTCGGCCGATCCTCATAAGCTCCATGACGTCGGGGCCGCTGATGCGCTCGAGGTCGCTGACGTCGATGTCGCTGTTGACGGCGACGATCGCCATCATGGCGAGATAGGCGTGCAGGGAGTAGTCGAGCTCGCAGGCGCCGGCGCTGCCGCCGCCCTTGTTGGAGGTCGCGCGGAGCTTGCGGGCCTCAGCATCGGCAAACATTCCCACGGTGATCGCGTCGGTGTCATAGGTTAGAGTCTTGACCTTTTTGCCGTTGATGGTGATGGGGTTCTGAAGTGTCAGCTTTTCCATGTGTGTCTCCTTTCGATAAATAGAGGGCGCCGCCCCGGAGGCGACGCCCTTCTTGTTACAGGACGCTGCGGATGTCCTTGGCGTAGTCGACGCCGCCGACGCGCATGATGGTGTTGAGCTGGTCGATCAGCCAGTATTCGTTGCCAGCGACGAAAAGCTGGTAGCGGCTGACGGCCAGCGCGATCTCGTTCTCGCTGGCGTTGCCGGGATCCACGTTCAGGCCAGGGATGCCCTTGGAGACGCAGCGGAGGAACGCCTTGCAGCCTTCGGTCTTGGTAGAGCCGTCGGAGAGCTTGACGTCCTGCGCCCAGCGGATCTCGATGGTCTTGCTCGTCAGCTTGACGAGGCTGCGCAGGCCGAGGTCAATGCCGATCTTGGTGATGGACGCCTCCATCGCCTCGATCTGGCCGGGCAGCGGCGCCGTGTAGGTTCCCATCGCCTTGAAGTCAGCCGTCACAAGGTTGACGGGAGGCAGGGCGATGGTCACGTCCTTGGCGGCGAGAACGCCGTCCACATAGACGGTATCGGCGAGGATGGGGCCCTTCAGGTCGAGCCACAGGTTTGCCATTACTCGTCACCTCCTTCGTAGTAGACGGAGAAGCCCGCGTCGGTGTAGGCGACGTAGACGCTCGCAGACTTGAGGGGCGGGGTCGGGGTGACGGCGATGTCCCAGCGGAAGTCGCCATTCATCACGTCGGTGGTGCTGTTCTCGCTCTCGAGGAACAGGATCACAGGGGATCCGAGCAGCGCGCCCATGCTGACATAGCCGTCGAGCTTCTCCTGCTCGCGGTTGATGATGCGATCCTTCAGTGCGCGGGTCATGGGCTCGTCGATCTCCGGGCTCCACTCGCGCTGGAAGTCGTTGGTGATGTGCATGAGCATCCTCATGGAGACGTCGAAGATCGCGCGGGGATCCACGTCTGCGCCGTAGGTGTAGGCAGCCGTGTGGTCGCCCCACAGTACCCATTCGCCGCCCCATGCCACGGCGGTGCTGATGCCGTTCTGCGTCAGCTCCTTGCCGCTCTGCTGGTCAAAGCCGCGGTTTTTCGCGTTGGCGCCGAAATACTGCTTGATGACGGGGATCGCCTTGTTGCCGCAGGTCTCCATCGGGACGCTGTTGTGGCTGAAGTCGGCGCGCATGAGCTCGACCACGGCCAGCGTGCTCAGGTGGAACACGTTGCCGAGGTTGTCCACAGCCTGCGGCCAGTAGACCTTAGAACGCTCGCCGGTGAAGGCGTTGGCCTTCTTCCATGCGATCGCCTTGGTGATCGTGTCGACCGCCTGCGCGGTGCTATCCACGAGAGGCAGGTCGGCCACGACGAAGGCGTCCCAGTGGCCGTTGATCTTCTTGCAGGCCGTCAGCATGGCGTTGTAGACGGCAGGGCTGTGACTCCAGCCGGGGGCTGCGATCAGATTGCAGACCGCGAACTGCTCGGGATAGAGCAGCGCGATCGCGCTCAGGCCGCTGTACTCGCCGGAGGAGGTGACGCCGCCGATGATGTCGCTGTCTGCGATCTCAGAGTCGTCCACCTCACTGAAGCTGGCCGTCAGGCTGCCGGCGAGCTGCGCGTCGTCCTTCAGGCTGGTGATGATGACCGTGCCCTTGGTGAAGTTATAGTCCACAGCGTAGTCGGTGTCCTCGACGTAGTTGCCGCTGTCATTCTTTGCGATGGTCAGGGTGTCGAGGATGATCTTGTCGCTGGCGAACTCGGCGCGGCCGCCGGTGAAGGTGAGGGTCTTGGTGGTGGCCGTCTCCTTGCGGTGCTTGCCCGCGGAGGGGTCGAGCACATTGATGACGTAGATCGGGCCGATGTTCCCGAGGGTGTTGTTGAAATGCGCGTACACGGCCTCGCACAGGGTAAAGGTGCCCCAGTCGGACGAGTAGCCGATCTTCTTCTGAGCGTCGACCAGACTGGTGATCTTGATCGGCGCGTTGATGATGCCGGCCTCGCCGAAGCCGCGCACGAGGTTGACGGGTGCCGTGCCGATATAGACCGGCGTGGTGCCCGCCTGCACGGCGCTCTGTGCCACGGTCTCGCCGATGTGGCCGTAGGCGCCGTAGAGGTATTCGTTTGCCATCTGCTTATCCTCCTTTGCATGAAATTAGAGCAGCCGAGCGGCTGCCCTTAAAGCAGGTGTTGGTAGCTTTTCGGGTTGCGGGTCAGTGTCTCCTCGATGGAGAACTCAGCCCATGCAAACCAGTACGGGTAGAAGTCAGGGACGGCGTCTTGCTCCGTGACGGGGCCGAAGGTGATGCCCTTCTCCTTGATGACGCGGAGGTCGCCGAGGTACTCGGCGTTTTCAATCAGCCGGAGAGCTGTGTCTACAAAATTCCATGCGTCACGCCAGCCCTCTCCGTTCTTCACGAAGTAGGAGGCCGCCGCCTCGTTGTATTGCTGGATGTAGGCGCCGCTGCCGTCGCCCTTCGGCTTGAAGATGTCGGGCCCGTGGTAGCCGGGATCCCACGCTGAGAAGCAGAGCCGGATCTTGATGTCTCGGGCACTCTGGAGCAGGTCGTCGTCGCCCTGAACGATCTGCACGCAGACCGACGGGATCGGCGCGGCGATGTTCGGGGGCGTCCTGTCCTTCGATGGTACGAAAAGCGAGAACGCGGCCGGGTTTACCAGCTTGTATGGGTAGGAGGCGTCCGTTGCGTTGTCGTCGGGGAGCTTCAGCTTGACCAGAGGGCAGACCTCGGCGGTCAGCCAGTCCCGGACGGTTTCGATGCTGTTGACGATGGACATGGGGCACCTCCTACATGGTGACAGTCTGGCCGAGGGCCACGGTGGCGATCCCCATGTCCTCGCTCCAGTCGTTGACGATGTACTCGCGGCCGTCGACGTTGAGCCCTTCGCCCGCCGGGCGCCGAGCGGGCAGATCCTCGACCGCTGCGTAAAGCAGCAGAGAGGACTCCGCGACGCTCAGCTCTTGCCCCCCTTGGCGTTCCTTCAGGGCGTTGTCGTCCAGCACGGCGGCGATGGCTCTGCCTTCGACGGTGTGCTTCTCACCGAACTCGTCGAGATTGAGAAACGTGCGCCGACGGTCAGCCTCGACCATCGCCTTGAAGCTGAAGGCCATCAGACGGGATCGGCGGCGCCGATCTGAGGGGGCTCCTCGTCGTCGGCACCGTCATCAGGCTGCTCGGCCTTGGCGGCCTCGATGGCAGCGATGACGTCGGCCTTCTTGCGCATAGCAGAGGCGTCCACGCCATAGCGCGCGGCCACTTCCTTCAGCTCGTCGAGCTTCATGTCCTCGTTGTACTCAGGGGCCTCGTCGGCCGCTGTGTTGGTGCTGGCAGGCTCGTCGGCGTCGTCGCCGGGAGCGGGTGCGGGCTGCTCGGCAGTCTCGCCCAGCTCGCCGATGTACTTGGCGACGCCTTCCTTCACCAGACGGGCCTCCAGCTCGTCGTCGAACTTCTGAGGGCCGTCTGCTTCAGTGATGGGGATCACCTTGCGGCCGTTATAGTAGCCGAAGGTGCCCTTGATGATCTGGATCATGCTCTGCTCCTTTCTGCTGCGCTCAGTCCGTCAGGACGTCCGCAACGATGAACGGGTTCTTGTTGTTGGGGATCATCAGCGGGCGGCTGGAGATGGTCAGCGTGCGGCTGTTGCCTTCGGCGCTGCTCACATACTTCGGCACGCGGCGGCCGGCGTAGGTGTGGAACTCGCCGTCGCTCTGCTCGACCTGAGAGACGGCGCCGTAGGCGGTGCGGCCAGCGCCGGGAGCGGTGAGGACGCACTTGCCGGACGGGATGTAGAGCTTGTCCTTGCCCTCGTCGTCGGTGTAGGTCAGGTCGTAGGAGATGACGCTGATGATGCGGCCGAGGACGTTCAGGCGGGCCACGATGGCGGCGCCGTCAGGCAGCAGCTCAGGCTCCACGTTGCCGATCTCGATGCGGCGGTTGTCGAGGAGCTTCTGCACGGCTGCGTCGTTGATGATGGTGTCAGCCACGTCCGGGGAGCAGACCAGATCAGAAGCGCGGAGGCCGCGCTTGGTCAGCATACGGATCATGGCCTCCAGATCCTTCAGGATCTTGCCGCCGGTGGCGTCCCACTTGGCCGTCGGGGTGTAGGTCGCGGGGTTGCTGGCCTCGGAGTAGAAACGGATCTCCATCTCGTCGGCCTTGTCGACGTCGTCGGCGATGTGCTTCATCACGCAGCCGTTGGTCAGCATGGTCTCGGCGGCCATCGCTTCTTCGCGGTTGGTGATGAGCTCGCCCAGCTCGTCAGCGTCGCGCAGGATGAGGGTCTGCTGGCGCTGCTCAGGGGTGAGCTGAGAGTAGAGAGCCTCGCCGAAGCCACGCTTGCGCAGCTCGTCGAGGGTCAGGACGCGACGGGGAGCCACGAAGGGCGGGGTGTAGCGTTCCATATTGTAGCCGGCGCGCAGGACGGTGACGCCGCCCTTGCGAGGGGCCACGAAGGGCGCCAGCTTCTTGCTGCCGTCACGGAACTCGACGAGCACGTCGTCGGTGGCGAAGATGTCGCTCGCGTCGTTGGTGGGGAAGTAGCGGTCACGCAGGAAGGTCGCAGCAGGGGTGAGCTGCTGCACGGCCATGAGCAGCGTGTGGGTGTCGTAGAAGTTAAAAGGCATTTTGTTGTCCTCCTTCTCTTAGTATTCGATGGCGTCGGAGAGCAGGATGCCGGCCTTGCGCAGCTCCTCCTCGTCGGTCGCCTTCAGGGTGTAGCCGCTTGCGACGGCCAGCTTGTTGCGGGCGAAGTGGCCGGTGCGGTAGGCCAGCGCGGTCACGTCCGCGGTGGTGCCGACTTCCACGTCCTCGGCGAGGATGCAGTTGGCGGTCAGGGTTTCGTTGGTGGTCGCGGTGGAGCCGAGGATCACCAGCTTGCCGTCGCCGGCGGTGCCGGCAGACAGTGCCAGCACGGTGCCGCGCTTATAGGTGGCTGCGGCGGTGGCCTCCTTGCGGATGGTCACGGTGAACACGTCAGCGACGGGCTCGTTGGCAACGATCAGGCCATCATAGCCGACGCTGCCGAGGTTTTCGTCCAGTCTCTTGCTCATTACTTCTTACCTCCGTTCTGAGACTTGGTGGAGTTGTAGAGGCCGACGATGGCGTCCACCTTTGCCTTGTCGTCGCTTTCGCTGCCTTCCTCGCCGCCGTTAGGGGCGGCGCCGACGCCGGCAGCGCCGGACTCGTCGTTGTCAGCCTTGGCGTCCTTCAGGTGCTTGGCACCGAGGGCCGCCTGCTTCTGCATAGCCTTGAGCGCGAGCTGCTCAGCGGTGCAGGGGGTCTCGCCGTACTTGGCGTCCCTGACGAGCTGCGCGTCGCCCACACTTGCGGCGATGCTGTCGATGGCCTCGATGCGGGCGCGCTCCTGCGTTCTGGCAGTTTCGGCCGCCTGCTGCTCGATCTGAGCCACGACGTCGGGGTGCTGTGCTCTCATTTCTTCGAGGGTCATGGTCTTGTTGTCCTCCTTCTTGGGGCCGTCGTTCTTGGCGGCCGCGTGTTTATTTCCAGCCGCAGGGGCGGCGTGGATGCTGTTGTCGATGGGGATCGTCCCCGGGATGTGTCTGAAGCCCTTGACGTCGTGCCGGATGCCGGCGACGAGGAGCACCTTCTTGTCGGCGCTCAGGGTGACGTCGGGGCCTTCGTCTGTGAGCAGGGTGTCGGCAAAGCCGTTGTCAATGGCCTCCTGCCCGACCATCCACGTCTCGCGGGTCATCATGCTGCGGAGCTGGTCGACCTCGAGGCCGGTCTTGGCGTGGTAGATCTCTGCGATGGCCCGCTCGCTCGCGTCGAAGTCCTTCTGGAGCTTCTTCAGGTCTGCGAGGGTGTAGTAGTCGTAGAGCAGCCCGGCGACGCCGTGGATCATCACCATGCTGCCGGGATAGACCTGCACCTCGTCACCTGCGCAGGCGATGACACTGGCCGCGCTGGCCGCGATGCCTTCCACGACGACGACCTTGTGGCCGGTCAGGCCCTTGATGGCGTTGTGGATGGCGATGCCGGTGTAGAGGTCGCCGCCGCAGCTATTGATCTTGATGGTGATGTTGCTCTTGCCCTTGACAGCCGCGAGATCCTCCATGAAGCTCTCGGGCGCGATGTAGAGGCCGGGCTCGGGCTCGCCCGTCCACCAGTCCACAGGCTGACGGCTCACGACGTCGCCGTAGAGGGTGATCTCGCCCTCGTCGTCGCCGATGCTGGCGACGTTCCAGAACTTGATCGGCGCGCCCGCAGTCTGAGGCCCGGCGCAGAGCCGGGGAGTGTTATGCGTTCTCATGCTTGTCTCCTTCCTTGATGCTTTTGATGGCCTCGGCGACGATTGCCTCCCGCAGAGCTGCGGAGATCGTGCCGCTGGCCGCTGTGCTCTGGTCGACCTGCCCCTGCGCTGCGCGTAGCTTTTCGTTTTCCCGAGTGAGCTGGTCGACGTTGGCGTCCCACTGACCGCCGTTGAGTCGGATGGTCGCCTGCTCTCTGGTCGTGATGCCTTCGCCGATGGCGAGGATCTCGGCCGTGATCTCCTTCGTCGGGTCGAGCTGTCCCTGAGAGGGGCCGATCCACTCGGCGCCGAGGTATGCGGCGCGGATCGCCGGATCTGCGAAGAAGCCCGGGGCGCTGATGCGGCCGCGGGCGACGGCTTCAGAGAGCCAGATCTCATATACCGGCGTGCAGAAGTCATCGACAAACCACTTGCGCCTCATGCGGAACGCCTTCCACGCCTCCATCAGGGCGGCGCGGCTGGCGCTGTACGAGCTGTTGAAGCTCTTGAGCAGAAGGTCGGCCGGGATCTCGAGCGCGGCGCCCACCTGTTCACAGATGGCGCGCAGGAAGGTGTTGAAGCCACTGGCCGGCCGCTTGGGGTCTGCAAAGGTCACGTCCTCGCCGGGCTCCATGATGTTGATCTGGCCGGGGCCCATCTCGTACTCGTTAGGATCTCGGCTCACCTCCGGCAGGCTGCTCCCGACCTCGTTGAACGGGTTGTCGCCGGCGCCTGCCTCGGTCTTGATGAAGGCCGTGAAAAACGACTCGACGACCGCCGCAGTCAGCTCGCTCTCGGTGTAGCGGCGAAGCTGGAGCAGGGGCTCGATGACCTGCGCGAGATAGCTGACGCCGCGGTATTGATCCGGGCGCTCGCTCTCCATGACGTGCAGGATGTTCGGCAGGCCAGTCCGCTCGCCGTATGCCTGAACACGGGCCCACGTTGTCGTCGTGCTGCCGAGCTCGAAGGGGTAGGTGCTGCGGATGTGGTACGCCTCGATCTGGCCGTCGCCGTTCACCTCGACGCCGTCGTAGATGGTGTTGCCGTTGGCCGCCTTGCCGGTGGTCAGCAGCATCGGGGTGATGATGCCGGAGGTCGTTGGCGTGGCGACTCGGTCGGCCTCGATCAGGTGCAGGCGTAGCGAGTAGGGCGTGAGCGGCGTCGGCTCGTACTGCTTCACGACGGCGAACACGTCGCCGCTGACCAGCCACGAGGAGAGTGCGAGCTGCTGCATGGCTGCGAAGTTGTTGACGCCGGTGGCGTCGCACGCCCTTTTGTTCTCAGACCAGAGAGCGAACTCACGCTCGGCCTGAGCCTGCCATGCGTCGGCGGCCTCCTGCGTCATGCCGAGCGCCTCGCGGTCGATCCGACTCTTGAGCTGGAGGCCGATGCCGACGACGTTGGTGCGGTTGGTGCGGATGGCAGAGGTGGCGATCGGGGCCGCCATGTAAAGCATCCGGGCACGCTGCCGCAGGGTGTAGTTGTTGGCGTCGATGTCCTCCTTCGGGCTGCCGCTCATAGCTCTGAAGCCCTTGGTCGCCTTCTTGTGCCAGCTCGCGCCGGCGTCGCCGTAGCCCTTATTCACAGGGCGCGGCTGCTGCCGCCTGTTCTGTGGGCGGCTTCTGCTTTTTCTTTTGCTGATGGTGCTCACCTCCTTCATGGTGAAGATGGCCGAGTCGGGAGAAAAGGAGCGAAAACTCCCGGCGTCGGCCTATGAAAAAAGCCCCTTTCGGGGCTTCTTTCACCAGTCTCGGGGCACTACTCCCACAGCTTTTCGCGGCTTCTCGCCGTTCAGTGCGGCCTCGAGGGCTTCGATGTCTGCCTCGAGCTGTTTGATGGCGGCCCGGATGGATCCGAGGTCGGTGTTGTAGCGGGCCAGATTGCGCGAGCCGATGCCGTAGCTCTGGACGCCTCCGTCCAGCATCTCGGCCTCTCGCTTCAGGTAGAGATCCAGCCGGTTCCTCTTGATGGAGAGCTGGTACTCGATTTGTTCGCGGGTCTTTCTCATTGTGGTGTGTCCTCCTTACCAGTCGTCGAAGGCGTCGGCCCGGTTGTGCCGTTGCCGCTGCCGTCGCTGTTGCGGGGCCTTCGGTTTTTCCTCCAGTCCTTGCAGGCGGCGCTCGATGGCGTCCATGTCGGGGTTGATGATCTTGAGGCCGGCGTTGGCGTAGTCGCGGCAGTCGAGGGCCTCGTTGCGGTTGTGCCCGGGCAGCTTCTCCCACGCCCAGCGGTCGCCGCGGCGCGTGTGCGTGAGCACCAGCTTCTCGGAGAGGAGCCCGTTGAAGAAATTGAGGTCATAACCGGCGTCGGGGTGCCGGTTGAAATGGCAGTATTTTGGCCCGGGCTCCTGCACCTTCAGATTAGCCATGATCGTCGCCTTGCCGGCGTCGACGCCGATGGTGTAGAGCCAGCAGGTGATCCGCTTGTTGTCGCGGATCGGCACCTTGCTCGGGGGCGAGACGAAGGGGATGCCGTCGCCGCCCTTGCCCTTGATGGCAAAGACGCGCTTGCCGACGCGGGCCCGGCACGCCTCATAGACCTCTTGGGTGAAGTGGCCGCCGGAGTCGACGCAGGTGATGGAGATCTTCAGGCCGCGGCCGTTTTTGAACTTGTAGACGTGGTCGACCACGTCATCGAGCCGCTGCCAGACCTCCGGGGTGTCTGGCCGGCCCATGATGTAGCCCTTGACGACGCCCCACGTCTCGCCGTACTTCCCGTGACCGACTACCTCGTATTCGAGGCGGTTGTCCTGAGTGTCGACGCCGCAGGTCAACACGAGCACGCCGTCAGGCAGCTCCACAGGGGTGCCGTCCGGGCGGGTGCCGTAGTCCTCACGGCGGGCGAGCATGGTGTCCTCGTCCTCGAGGTCGCCGCGATCTTCCCACAGTTGGCCGAGCAGGGTGTTGTAGACGACCTTGAGGCGCTGCGGGTCATCCTTGGCGTCGAGGAACTTGAGGACGATCTTCTCCCACGGAGTCCACGGGCTCGAGAAGGCATTGAGCCAAAAAGAACGGACGCCTTTTTTGTAGGCGTCCGGGTTGTCTGCGATCCACTTGGCCGGCTGCTTTCGCATGACGTCCTCGGGGATCAGGCAGCCGCAGGCCGGGCAGCTCCACGAGACGCCGCTCTTGAGGCTCCACGACTTTTTCCCGCGGATCCTCTTGACCTCCGGGTCGAAGTGGATATTGTCGAACACGATCTCGCTGTACTCCCCACACTCGGGGCAACTGTGGCACCAGCGTTCCTGCGTGCCTTGGTAGAAACTCGTCTCGATGTTGCTGTTGCCCTTGATGGTCGGGGTCGAGACCTCGACCGCCTTGGCGTTGTAGAATGTGGCCTGACGTGCTTCGGCCAGCGCCCACGGGTCGCCCTCGGTGCCGGCGCTGGTCGCCCAGCGGTCGCGCTCGTCGCCGATGATATAGCGGGCAGGCGTGGAGGCCAGAGCCGAGGCGCTGTTGGAGCCGGTCAGAGTGAGCATACCGCCCGGGAAAGACTTCTGGAGGATCGTGTTTCCGCTGTCCTTGGCTTTGACGTCGTGTACCTTCGCCTTCAGGGGCTTGCTGTCGCGGATCATAGGGGCCACGCGGAGGCGGCTGAACTTCCGGGCGTCGTCGATGGTCGGGTGGACGTAGAGGATGCTGCCGGGGTCTTGGTCGATGATGTAGCCGATGATGTTGAGCTCGAGCTCGGACTTGCCGACCTGAGAGGCAGCCACCATGACTATTTTGTGCACCTTCGGATCCGTAAAGGCCCGCATTGGCTCCTCGAGGTACGGGGTGCGCTTGGTACGCCACGGGCCGGCCTCGGCCGAGCTTTCCGGGGAGAGGCGGCGGTGCTTGTCGGCCCACTCGTCCACGGTCAGACTCTCAGGCGGGGCGAAGCGTTTGACCGCTCCGGCGATGGCGGTATTGAGCTTCGCGGCGGCTTTTTTAGTCGTCCGCGTCATCGGCGAGCTGCTCGCTCCAGCCTTCCCGATCCCTTACTCGCCGAGCATACACCTCGGGATCGTATTTATAGCCGGCCAGCTCCGTCAGGATCTTGTAGACCTCTGTACGGATGATCTCGGACGCCTCGGCGGGTGTTGCTGCGCCGGTGACGTCGACAGCCAGACGGCCCGGCAGGGCCACGAGCATCGACCTGATATTGTAGACGAGGTCGGTCATCACAGCCTCGACGTCCTCGCTGCGGTGCATGGTGCCCTCGAGCTCACTGAGCTGGAGGGCGGCGATGTCTGCCTTGCTGCGCTTGAGGTCAGCCTCAGCCTCCAGACGTCGGCCCTCGATCTCGCTGTCCTTCTTCGACGGCTCCCGGCCGTTGGCCTTGGCCGTCAGGTATCGGATGTACCTCTGGATCGTCGGCAGCAGGTCATAGCGGTTGGCGTTGCCTTCCTTGACCGCGGCGATGACGCCATCCTTGGTGAGCTGCTGCACTCGGCGGGGCGTCATGTCGAACAGGGCCGCGATGGTCTTGCTGTCGACGAGCTTGTTGTTGGTTGGGTTCGGCATGGCGTTCCCTCCTTTCTGCCGCTCGGGCGAAACGAAACGGCCCGAAAAAAATTTTTCCCGGCTGCGCGTTTTTTGGGCTCGCCAGCACCGCAGGCCAGAGGGGCCCGTCACAGTACCTTGCGGCGCTGCGTGCGGCCGTGGAGGCGTCTGCGCGGCGCTGTGGCGCGCTCTGTGCGCGTCTGGCGGTGTGGGCCTGGCTCGGTGTCGGGTGCGGCTGTGGACGCGCTGTGCGGCGTTCTGGTGGGCTCTGGCTTAGAGGCCGAGGGCTCGCTTCATGTGGTGCTCGAGGCGCTTGCTGGTCTCGGTGTTGAGCCGGAGCATGATGGCCTCGTTGGTGCGGTCGCTGGTTATCATCTGCGGCACCGAGATGGTGGTCAGCTTCTTGATGTCGGTGCGGGTCTTGCTCATTCGCTGGAATGGGATCCAGCTCGTGCCGTCGCTCTTGGTGTTGCCTGTCCCCATGAGAATATTGTGCGATCGCTGCGAGAACGGGCCGCCCGGGGTTCTTGTGTTCAAATATCGGCCAACTACCTTCTTCTGCCCCTTGAGCACCTGCGCCTTCAGCGTGTAGCTCTTGCCACGGGGCGGGGCCTTCGGTGTCATGCCGAAGTGCACGGGAGTCAGGAGCCTTCCCTTGTAGGTGATGGCGAGCTCCTCGATGGTCTCGCCGGTGATCTGGATGCTGCCGGCCATCTTCTTCGGCTTGCCGCTGCCCGATGGCGTGATCTCCGACTTCTTGATGTTGTAGACGGCCGTGACCTCCTGAGCGATCCAGCCCGGAGCTCTGGCCTTGACGTCCTTGATGGTGTTGCTGATGGCCTTCTTGCCGCCGTTCTCGATTGCCTCGAGGTCAGCGACGAGCTGGTGCAGGTTGCTGAGCTGCGCCGAGATGCTGTTCTGCGGCATGGCCGTCGCCTCCTTCCTATACGCAAAAAGAGACCGGCGGGCGTTGGTTCGCCCGTCGGCCTCTTGCCGTCGGTTGTTATTTGGTTTTCCTCTGGTCAGCCGCTCGGAATTGTCACGGCGTTGCCCGTGTGTCCGGCGGTCTTTTGCAGGATATAGAATAGCACGGGTCGCTACTGCTTTTCAATTCCTTTTACTTCCCTTTTGTTCCTTTTACTGCGTTTTACTGCCGCAGCTCAGGCAGGGGCTCCAGCTCGTCCAGCACGGCGGCGAGGTTGAGCAGGGCGCGGCCGTGGATCTTGTATGTCCTATTCTGATAGGCGTCCACTCTGTCGACGTAGTCCCGCCGATCACCGAACAGGACGCCGCAGGTGCTCTCCCAGTCAGCCCGGTCGAAGTAGCGCAGCCGGATGACGGCACGCTCGTCGGGGTCGGAGAGCTGGAGGATCATGCCCTCGATGGCGTTGCGCTCCTGCTTCTCCTCAGCCTTGAGCCGGTCGATCTGTTCCTCGAGCTCCATTTTCCGCTCCACCATCATGCCGGTGCGGTCGGATGGTGTGCCGGATCCGCGTGGCATACCTGTCAGATCAGGGCCGGGCGGTGAGGCCATCGTCATCTCCATGCGGTCGAGGCGTTCGAGCTGGTTGTCGATGTCCCTCAGCATGGCGGTGTAGGCCGCGAGCCTGTCCTTGATCCGTTGTGTGATCGGCTTCTCGCTCATTATGTCAGGGCGTCACTCCTGCTCACCTCCTTCCTCGTCAGGCTCGAAGATCGCGGCGATCTCCTCGCGCGGTAGCTCTCGGCCTTGACGGACGCAGCGCACGGTTGTCTTTCCTGTTATTCTGATGTACCTCTTGACGATCACGTCCGTGAAGGCGGGCGTCAGCTCCATGATGTAGGAGGGTTGCCCGTACGCCTCGCAGGCGGCCAGCGTCGTGCCGGAGCCGCCGAAGGGATCATAGACGCCCGTGGCGAAGTCCGTGTTGTCGACCAGCTTCTCCAGCAGCTCGACGGGCTTCTGTGTTGGGTGCAGCTCATTCCCGGAGCGGGAGATGCTCAGGACGTTGCCGTAGCCCTTGTGGCCGTCGAAGTGGGTGGCAGCCTTGGCGCCGAACAGAATGAGCTCATGCTGCGAGCGCCAGCCGACGCCCATGCCCGGCGTGCCCTTGTCCCATACGATCTCAGACTTGACGCCGAAGCCGGCCGCCTCGACGAGGTCGAACAGATATACCCACATACGCCAGTCGGTGAAGATGTAGGCGTAGAGGCAGGGGATGTCGGTGAGTGCGCCGCGGATCAGGTTTTGGTAGCCGCGTGTGCTGAGAATGTCGTTGGCGATCTTCGGGGCCTTGCCGTTCTTTCTCTCGGTGCCGATGCTGCCGGTCGACTTCTGCGACTCCTTGCTGCCGCCCGAGCAGTATGGCGGGTCGGTCAGCAGGATCTCAGGCTTGTTGCCGTCGAGCAGCAGGGCGCGATCCTCCGGCCGGGTGCAGTCTCCGCAGAGGACGCGGTGCCGGCCGAGGATCCAGAGGTCGCCGTACTGTGTGACCGGCGCGGCCGGGGCCGGGATCTCGGCGTCGGGGTCGCTGCTCGGCTCCTTGGGGTGCAGCGCCTCAGAGAGGGCCGTCACGATGTTGCCGTAGTCGTCCTCGGTGTAGCCGCTGAGCATGAACGGGATCTCGCCGGTGTCGATGTCGGCGAAAACCTCGGCGAGCATCTTGTTGTCAGTGGTGGCGAGCTCCGCGATGCGGTTGTCGGCCGTCAGGTCAGCCAGCTCCTCGGCCTCGCTGGCGTAGTCCTGATAGTCGACCGGGGCGTCGGTCAGGTCGTCGAGCTGCGCGGCCATGAGGCGGCCGTGGCCCTTGGTGACGAGCCCGCTGCGCTTGCTGACGGTGATCGGGGCACGCCAGCCCGTCGCTCTGATGATAGAGGCGAGGAGCTTGATCTGCTCCGGCGGGTGCTGGTTCGGGTTCTTCGGGTTCGGCCGGAGGTCTTTGATCGGCACGATGGCGTCATGGGCGCAGAACACGGGGACGCCGTCGGCGTATGCCTTCGGCTCCGCTGTGGTGATGTACTCGGACAGCTCCGGCCCGTCCTGCGGCTGCGGTTTATTCTTTGCCATGTTTGCCTCCTTTCAGCCTTCCGCTCCCTCCGCAGAGGTCGCAGGCGACTCGCGTGTCCTCGACGCGGACGGTCGGCCCGTTGATGCACCTCGCCATCTGCATCGCTTTTACTTTTCCAGATCCGAGGCATTTGGGGCAGACGTCCCCGGCTGTGATGCCGGTGTTTATGATGATCTTATTCACGGGCTCGGCCTCCTCTCTTGAATTGCCCGGCCTGCGGGCAGGTGGCCCAGTGGGGCCGGTATCCAGCGTCTGTGGCCTCACCTCCGGGCACGATCTCGCAGCTCACGACCTCGCCCCGGGTGGTGACGATCTTGTCCTTCCCGCCGGGCGCTGCCTTATAGTAGACCGGCGCCGGATCGCACGGCATGGCCTTCCCGACCGGTGTCTTGATCCAGACAATCGGAGCGCCGCAGCCCCGGCAGGTTGCTTTATTCATGGCCGTCACCTCCTGTGGAGAATTGTTTCTCGATCCACTTGTGGAGGCTGGAGCCCTGCCAGTTGTTTCGGCCGTCAAGACGGTTTTTCAGCCGTTCCAGTTTCGCCTCCTCGACCTCCTCGGTGGATCGGTGGAAGATGATGCGGAGCTGGTCGAGCATGATCTGGACGTCGGCCATCTCCTCGATCACGTTGCCGATCGCTGCGGTCACTTCGCAGCCAGCCTGTGCCCGTTTGATTTTGCAGAGGGCTTTGGTCAGCTCGGCCATCTCCTCGACGGCCATGTCCATTTGTGCCGCCGCGCCGTAGGTCGTGATCGCACGATCCAGCAGGGCCCGGCGCTCCTCCGCTGTTATCACGGGCGGCCTCCCTTCGTCAGCTCTCTGACCAGTATGGCCACGAGCACGATCACGATGATGGCGAGGGTGATGGCGGTCGGGATCCAGATCGGGGCCAGTACCCACAGCCAGCTCCAGTTGATGACGCCGGTGAGCTTCAGGACGATGAAGGCGACGGCGAGAAGGCCGCAGAAGCCGATCCCGCCGGCCGTCGTGTTGTTTCTTTCGTTGTTCATGTATTACCTCCAGTATTATTTTCCGAGCTCCTTCAGCGCGCAGGCTGTGCAGGCGGTTCGGACGTCGGGCTCCAGTGCGAGGATCCGGCGGGCCGTGTCTGTCTGCCAGCACTCAGCGCCACAGACGGGGCAGGTGGTGAGCTGCCAGTCGTCCGTCGGAGGCTCCGGGACGTTATCGCGCAGCGGCATGGTGAGGATCCCGCCGTCTCCGGGCTGGTGGGGCGAGAGGATGGGCTCAGGCTCGTCGGGGATCATGGTGCCGAGGAGCTCGTTGTACTTCTTGAATATGGCCTCCGACGCTGCGCTCCAGCTCTCGCCGTGCTCTGTGTCCTCCGGGGTGGCGACGTGGGCCAGCTCGTGCGCCAGCAGCTCAGGGGCGGCGCTGATGGGCGCCTCGGCCGAGATGCAGACGATCGGCGTGCTGCCGTCGTCGGGAAAGATGGTCAGGCCGTAGGCGGTGCCGTTGGTCTCGTCCCGCAGGTCGGGGACGTACTGCGCGACGTACTCGACGCCGGGGTAGAGCTCAGAGAAGGCCCGGGCCACAATGGCCGTCGGGTCGTTGATGAAGGGCGAGGCCATCGGGCCGATCTTCTCGTACTGCTTCAGGGCCGTGTAGGTCTCGCGCAGCATGGCCCGCACTTCGTCCTTCTTGATGCCGTTGATGGTGGGCCCGTTCAGGATCAGGTCGAGCATCCTGTCGCTCCAGTCCTGCATCAGGTGGGTCTCCGGCATACCGCAGCCGAAGGGCACGACGTCGACCTTCTCACGGGTGAGGGTTTCGTATTCTTTCACGGTGCTGCTCCTTTCAGAAAAGCCGAGCGGGCCGGAGCCCGCCCGGCGCTCCATTTACTGCATGACGACGACCTTGCCGGCGTCGATCAGATCGCCCATGTTCTTCAGGAAGTAGTCGGCGATGTTCTTCTTCGCCTCGAGTTTCCAGATGCCGCCGTCAGCCTCGAAGAAGCCGATCCCCTCGTCGGGATCCACGCGCAGCAGGAACTCGCTCTCGGGCTGCTCCACCTCGAGGAAAGTGCGGAACGGCCGCAGCATGACGCGGGGCTTGATCTCGACGACCGCGTTGAGGGCGACGCCCTGACGGGCCTCGACGGTCTGCGTGACGCCGTTGTCGTTGGTGCTGACGCTGTTCTCGTTGGTCATGCGACTCAGCAGGTCGAGCAGGTAGGCCGTGCCCTCGTTTGGGATGCAGAGACTCCGCAGCTCGATCAGGGCTACCTCGCGTCCTCTGAAGCCGGTGCGCAGGCCCGGGGCGTCAGCCTTGGCGCGGTAGAGCGTGTTGCGGGAGAAGTCGCTCAGGTAGGTGGTCATCACCTCGACGGTGTCGTTGCTCTTGACCTGCACCATGATGGTCGTGCCGACCTTCTCGAGCTCGGTGCGGATCAGCTTGCAGATGCTATCGAGTCCGCTGACGCTGATGCAGTCAGGGCGGTCGACGTGCGGCGGGATGCGGGTGAGTGATGCGTCGGCGTAGGTCTGGCCGTTAATCTCGAAGATCTTGGTCTCCTTCAGGCTGACGATTTTGTCGATCATTTTTGCGAGCATTGTATTGTCCTCCTTGTTCTGTGTTGTGGGTGTTTATCCGTGCTGGACGAGCTTCAGGAGCTTCGGGGCTTCCTGCTGCGTGCCGTCCATGTTCATTTGGCCGGGCACCTGCGGCACCATCTCAGCGACGACGAGCTCGCCGTTGCCGTCAGAGGTGACATAGAGGGCCGTGGCGACGGGGTTGGTGGCTGCGAGCGTAGACTTGGCCGTCACGGAGACGCCGATGGTGCGGCGCTCGTCGTCCGGGGTCAGCTCGATGGTGAGGGTGATCTTGCGCTTGGCTGTGGCCTTCGTGTTGGGGTCGAGGATGTTCTGGATCACCTTGTCCATCTCATAGTCGACGCGCTCCTCGAAGGCGCCGCGGGCCATCGACATGATGCTGTCGCGCTGGTTCTGTTCGTTCATGGGGTTTCTCCTTTCTTTCCGCTGCCGGCCGTGCCATACTTCTCGAGCGTGTCCTTCATCGCTCCGGCGATGCACTCGGCCATGATGGTCGCGGTCTTGGTTTCGCTGTTCTTGGCAGCCTGTTCAATGGCTGCGCGGATCTCGTCGGGCTCATAGCCCGTGTTCTCATAGGCGGCGAGCTTCTGGACGAGCACCTCCTTGGTGGCTGCGCTCCAGTAGCCCGTCTTGATGCCGTTGACTCTCTCGTGGGTCAGACGTTCCATGCTGGCCCTCCTCTCAGGTGGCCGATCCGAGCGTCATCTGCTCGGCCTCGGTCGGGTTGTCTGCGTAGGCTGCGGCCGTCTGGCCCGTGGGGCCTGAAGGCTCCGCTCTGGCCCACACGGCCTCGGTGGCGTCCGAGCGGGTAGCCTTACGGCGGCCGACCGTCGTGAGGATCCCGATCTCCTTCAGCTCCGTGAGCCGTGGGGCGACGTAGTTGCGGTTGAAGTACGGGATTCGGCCGGCTGCGACGAGCTCCTCAGTGATCTCGCTGGCCGTGAGCTCACGGTTGCCGAGGGTCTCGAGGATCAGGCGGCAGCGGGCGGCCCGCTTGGGGAGTACGGCGTCATAGCTGCGGCGCCGGGTCTCTTTGGTTGTCTGGTTCATGTGTTTCCTCCTTTCCGGCCAGCTCGACGCTGTCGACTGGCGCGTCCTTGACTTCAGGCGTCGGCGCTTCGTTGCCCCACACGTCCCATCCCGGGGCGGCTTCTCGGGCAAAAAGCTCGATGCGGGGTAGGTCTCCCATCAGCTCGACGATCTTGTCGCGCACTTCGGCAGGCTTTTGACTATGCCTGCGCAGCGGCGAGAACACGAGCTGACCGACGCCGGCGCTGATGCGCTTCGGCTTGCCTTTGATGGCGATCAGGCAGGGCTCGGTATTGCCTCGAGTCCAGCGGCCGAGGCCGAAAAAGTAGCCGTTTCCGCTGCGGTTCTGCTTGATCCACTGGAAGGCGATCGACTTGTATTTGAAGCCCCACGCCTCGATCAGGTCGAGGGCCTCCTGCATCTTCGGGTATGTGGCCCACATAAAGAGCACACAGTCGTCAGCAGCTATACCCCCCCCGCAGGGTTGACGGGGAGCTGCTTCAGCTCGTTGATGCTCATGGTCGCGTACTGCGCGGCAGCCGCGCCCGAGCATCCGCTGTCGCTGTAACTCCACGGCGGGTCGGCGTAGATGATGCTGTATTTCTTATCCGGGAACGGGATCACGTTGTTGCCTCCTTTCCGAGCACTTCCGACTCGATGCCGTGTAGGAACTTGATGAAGCCGGCCGTCGCCGGTACTTCGTAGCGGGAGAGCTCTGCGTGCGTCATGTACTTGCGGCCGTAGATCTCGGCCATGTCGCGCCAGACGGGCCACGGCACGCGGTAGAAGTCCGTCAGGCTCACGGAGACGAGCACGAAGGCGATGGCGCCGAGCTTGTGATGGGCCTCGAGGTCGTCCTGCTGCTCTTGAGTGAGCCGGCGCTGCTCGATGCGCTCGTCGTCGGTGTGCTTGGCCTCGAAGTAGATGCTCCGGCCGCCCTTCAGGGTGCCGCCATAGTCCGGCTGGGCCTGCTTGGTATAGCAGGCGAGGAACTGGCCCTTGCGGTTCTTGGCGCCGAGGGGCTTCATGGGCTCCGGCGTCTTTTCGATCTTGGCGAGGCCGCGGCTGAGGTAGTAGTCGCACGAGGCCGAGATGATATTCTCGAAGTAGCCGCCGGCGACTCTGGCCTGCTTGCCGCGGATCTGCGCCATCATGTGTTTTTCGGCTGCGTAGGGCGTCGGGTCGTTGTAGCCCTCCACGTTCTTTCTCGGGTCGTACTTCGTCACGGCGTTCAGCCTCCGATCTCGATGTGGACGCCCGGATCGGAGATCAGGCGGTCGGCGAGCTCGAGGATGACGCTGCCATCCAGCTCGATGCTGATGGGGCCGTGGTCGAGGTGCTGGTTGCAGACGGCCATCGCCCTGAAGGCGGGCAGGTGCAGCGTGACGCTGCCGATGTCCGGCTTGTCCTCCTCGCTGTTTTCCAGCTCCTCGTCAGGCTTCAGCTCGCTGATGGCCTCGAAGCCGTTGCGGACGGGGATGCCGTGCGCCTTGGCGAGCTCGATCTCCGCGGCCATACCGGCCGAAGGGTGGTCAATACCGAAGGCCCACAGCTCGGAGCAGCCGAGCACCAGCTCGCTGCCGATCTTCAGGGCCAGCTCACGCTCCTCGGGGACGTTGTCGTCCATGAACTGCGTGAGATAGATGTGCGGGGCGACGGGGATGACGCCCTTCTCCACAGCCGCGCGGCTGTACTCCTTGGCGCGCTGGATGTTGTTCTCGTAGTCCCCGCGGCACGGGGAGCAGATGTAAACCTTTTTCATGTTGTTGTGTCCTCCTTCTGGTTCAGGGCTTTCGCCCATCGTTGTTTGTACTCGGCCGGCGGCTGCTTTGACGGAAAAAGAGAGAGCTGCACAGGCTTGGTGGCGTATCGTTCCTTGTTCCATCGGGGCTTTCCGGCTTTTGCGGCCTCCAGCGTCCAGCCCGCAGCCCTGAGACTCGTCCCGGGCTCGCTCTGGAGGATGAAGGTGATGATTTTGGCGTAGCCTTCCCGCTTTGCGCGTCTGGCGCAGGCTGCGTAAAGCGCCGAGCAGGCGTTCCGCGTGCCGTCCGTGCAGAGTCGTGTTACTTCGAGGGTGCTGCCGTTGTCGAGGTAGCGGCCAGTCGGCCTGCCGACGATTGCGACGCCGCAGAGGCGTCCGTCTTTGTAGGCTGCGAGGCTCCACTTGTGGCCGACGACTTTGCCGTGGTGCCTGTGCAGCTCCTCGACGTAGGCGTTGGCCTCTCTGAGCGTAGTCTCGCGGATCTCGATCACCTGCTGCGCCAGCTCTGGCCGGTGAGGGTGATGCCCCTGCACATTTCCATGAGCCGGTCGATGGTGGCCCGGGCCGTCATGCTGTCGTGGCTTTCCCGCGGCGTCATGCGGTCGATCAGGGCCTCGGTGTCGTAGTTGGTGGTCACTATTGTCGGCAGGTATGCCTCGTAGCGGCCGTTGATGATGTTGTAGACCGTGGAGATCGCCCACTCGGTCGGCGGCTCCTTACCGATGTCGTCGATCACGAGGAGCGGGACGGTCTTGTAGATCTTCAGGACGTCGCTCTCGCTGCCGCCGGTCGTGGAGTAGGTGCGCTTGATGCGCTCCAGCAGGTCGATCATCGTCATGCAGATGACCGGCTTGCCTTGCGCGATCAGGTGGTTGGCGATGGCAGCGGCGAGGTGGGTCTTGCCGGTGCCCGGCGGGCCCGCGATAAACAGGCCGTTGCGGCCGGGTTCCTGACGGCCGGGCTGCGGCAGCATGGCGTCGAAGCCTTCGGCATAGCGCCGGGCGGCTGCCGCTGCTCGCTTGTTGTCGTCGGTGAGCTGGAAGGTGGAGAAGGTGCGCCGCAGGAAACGGTCGCCCATGCCTGACTCGCCGACGATGCGCTTGATGCGATCCCGCATTTTCTTCTCCTCCTCAGCCTTGGCGGCTGCGGCCTCAGCAGCTTCGCGCTCTGCCTTCGCCTTCTCATAGGCAGCCACGGCCTCGGGGCAGGTGCATCGCTCGGCTCCGTAGGGAGGCCAGAGGATGCGGTTGCCGAGCTGGATGCCCTTGTGGTAGCGCAGGGCGCCGCAGAACTCGCAGGGGACGGGCTCAGGGACTCCGGGGCGGCCGGCGAGGCGCTCGTCGTTGCTCCAGATCCAGTTACCGGCGTCACTCGTCGTCGGCCGGCTTGAAGCCCTTGCCCCAGTCTCGGCCGGAGCTGTCGGGCTGTTCAGGATCTCGCTGATTTTCTGCACCTTCGTTCACCTCCTCGTTGTCCCAGTAGCCGCCGTTGAGCCATGTGCTCGGGTTCGGTATGTAGCGCCCGTTCTCCCGGCGCCACTGGTCGCTCCGCTTCTGAGCGTCGACCGCCTGCATGATCCTCTCGTGGAGCTCAGCGGTGGGCTTGATTTTGTTCCACGCCTTCAGAGCGTACTGCTTGCCGGTCTTTTTCGGGTAGGATTTCCAGAACTCGAGAAATCTGGCCTCGACGAGCGACTTCGTGCCGCCGTCACTCCCCTCGTCAGAGGGGGAAGGGGGTGTATTACCTTCTCTTGTCTTATCTTCTCTACTCTGGTCTACTCTGCCTCCGGCTTTCTTGCGGCTGCTTGCCGGTCGTCCGGCGGTCGGCGTTGGGTCGTCCGTCGAGGCGTCGGCAGACGCCGCAGCAGCGGCCCGGCGACTGCGGGAGCGCTCTTTCTCGGCTTGCCGCTGGTCGATCAGCTTGCCGGCGTACTCGTACCAGTCGTGGATCTCGAGCGTCCCGTCCTCTTTTTCGTCGATCCAGCCCGCCCGGATCAGCGTTTTCGCCAGCTTTTCGGGGTCTCCGTCCCACTGAGCAGCCCGCGAGATCATGCGCGGCGTGATGTCGACGAGGCTGCCGGTCGGGGCGTTGTCGAGGGCCCACAGCCAGAACGAGACGAGCAGTCCCATCATGTGCGGCGGCTCGACTTCGAGCTGGTCAGCAGCGTCGAACAGTTTGCGGTGATCCTTGAGTGTCTGATGCACTTGCAGCCATGCCACGGTCGTCACCTCCTTTCTGTGGTCGTTTGTTTGTGGCCTGCTTTTGGTCGTCTGCCGGTCGTCCGGCGGTCAGGTTAAAAAGGAAGGTCGCCATTGTCCTCGATCTCCGCGAAGTCGCCGGAGCCCTCAGAGTAGCCCGGATCGGCGAAGTCGCTGCCAGAGCTCTGGCCGCCGTCCTTCTTGCTGTCGCAGAAGTGGACGGAGTCGACCGTGATCTCGACGGCTTTGCGGCGGTTTCCGTCCTTGTCCTCGTAGCTGCGGCTCGTGAGCTCGCCCTCGACGAGGACGAGGCGGCCCTTGCTCAGGTACTTGCAGACGAACTCGGCCTGTGCGCGCCATGCGACGCACTCGATGAAGTTGGTGATCTTCTTGCCGTCCTTGGTCTTGCGGCCGGTGTCGCTGGCGAGGGTGAAGCTGGTGATCGCCGTGCCCTGCTGCGTGTACCTGAGCTCGGGGTCGGCGGTGAGACGGCCTTGGAGGCCGGTGTGGTTATACATTAGGCGTTTCCTCCTTGCTGGTTATGCTGTGCGGCCGCGTTGTCAAGGGACGTGCAGATCTCGTCGTACTCTTGGCGGGTCAGGGTGGCCGGATCCTGCTTTTTGTACTTCTCCACGATCCGGGCGTTGGTGCGCTCCTTGGTCATTCCTGCGGCCTCTGCCTTCTTGTAGAGGCGCGCGAGCTGCGCGTCGCTCAGACGGCCGGAGCTCTGCCCCTGACGGCCCTGTGTGGCCTGCTGGCGGCCTCCAGTGCCGGATCCTTTGCCCTGCGCGCCGAAGTCACTGTTGTCGGGGTCGTCCTCGCCTTGGTCGACGGTGAACTTCTCGAAAAGGTAGTATTTCAGGGCGTAGGTGTGGGCCGCGCCCTTGGCCTTGGCGGGGTCATCGTTCCAGCCGACGGCGTGGACGGTGGCCTCGATGGTCTCGTCGTCGTTGTCGAGGTTCAGCCAGCGGATCGTCAGGTCGGCCTCGTAGAGGAACATGAGCTTGTCGCCGTTGCGGGTCTTGGTCTGCATGGTGATCCAGTAGACCGGGTCGCCGTTCTCGGCGTGGCGCGTGGCCTGCTCGCTGATGACGTCGAAGTCGACGCCGAGCTCGTTCATTATGGGGGTGATCTTCTCCCACACGTCGTAGATCTTGGCGTACTTGTAGCTGACGCCGTCGCTGTGCTGCTTCTTGACGATTTCCGGGCAGGCTTTCCGCATTTCGACGAGCTTCTGCCGGAGCGTCAGGCAGGCGGCTTCAGGAGGGGCCGCAGCAGCGGCCGCCTCGGTTTTCTTGGTTTCTGCCATGTCGGTGCCTCCTTACACGTCGACCGTGAAGATACCCGGGGTCTCGTAGACGGTGACGCCATCCACGATCTCGCCGGTCTCGGTCAGGGTTGCGATGTCGCCGGTGTAGCTGAGCAGCTTCTTCAGATCGGCCCAGCGGGTCGACTCCTCGACCTTTACGAGCTCGCCGTAGCCGTTTGCCTTGAGCCACGGCACCAGCTTGGTCTCGTCGAGCTTGGTCTTGGTGGTGCCCTTCTTGAAGGTCAGGGTGCCGGAGAGGAGGCGGTACTTCTCCGTCGTCTTGGTCTCCTTGTGGGGGACGGTGGCGAAGAAGTCGGCCAGACAGCTCGTGAGGTACGAGGTGCCGTTCTCCATGCGCTTGCGGGCGGCGGCTACTTTCTCGTTGATGGCCGCGATCTGCTCGTCGGCCAGTGCCTTCAGGCGGTCGTACTCGCTGCGCTCGTCGGCGATCTTGCGGATGGCCCAGTCGGCGCAGCGGTCGTCGGTGATGCGGAACGGGGCGCGCTCGCCCTCTGCAACGGTGCCGAGGTCGACCTGCTCCAGCTCGTCCAGCGTGGCAGCAGGCAGCAGCTCGGTCTCCTGCGTGGTGGTGGCCTCTGCGTCTGCCTGCTCGGCAGCGAGGGCCGCGGTGGTCTTATCGCTCATTGTTGTGCTCCTTTCTTTCGGTGACGTTGAAGGTGAGCATCACGCCGCAGGTGACAGGGGTGACGCTCTCGAGCTCGAGGTCGCGGCCGCTGCGGAGGTGCAGGGTCTCGCCCGGCTTCATTTCGGTGAGGTGTTTCATCTGGTACTCCTTTCTGCAAAGAAACGGTGCCCGCCTTCCTCGATGACGAAGATCTGGCTCTCGTGGAAGTCGCTGGTCACGAGGGCGGGGTTGTAGAAGTAGAGGATCGGCTCGTCCACGACGGTCTCGCCTCGGTCGAACACGGCCGCGACGGCGTCCTTGACGCGCTGTGTGGGATCCGGCCGGCTCTTAGTGTAGCTGTAAAGGACGACGGCCTCAGAGGGGTCGACGCCACGCTTCTCGGCTGCGTTGAGGATGCACTGAGCGACGAGCACCTGGCCCTCGAAGGACTCCCCGCCGGCCTCGGCCATGACCACGCGCTCGACGACGTCGCGCTCGGCGTCGGTCAGAGGGTAGCGCACGGCGGGCTCGGTCGGCTCCACGGTCTCAGCGGCCGGTGCGGGGGTGTCCGGGATGTATGTGCCGACGGTGGTGGTCGGCGGCAGGATGTTGGTCTCCTGCTTGTTGCCGGTCGGGGTGGTGAAGATTGCCACAGAGATGCCGCCCAGCAGAAGGACGGCAGCGGCCAGCATGGCAGATCTCAGGGCTTTCCTCTTGGCACGGCGGTGCCGGCGTGTTATACTTGCGGTGCGGGATCCGTATGCTGGCAGGCTGCTGGATCTTCTCGCATGGGTCGCCCGGTCGCAACGGGCGGCCCTTTCTTTTGTGGTTTCCATTGGTTTCTCCTTTCACTGAGCCCGTGCGACGGTCAGATCACAGAGGACGTGAGTGAGGTCGCTGAACTCGGTCTCTCGGACGGTGTCAGCGGTCAGCAACACGAGGTAGTCGTTGTCGTAGTAGTCGATCTCGAGGTGCCGCTGCCGGTTTACTTCGTTTTTGTGGCGGGCGTAGGGCTCGGCACGGTTCCAGACGTCGTCAGGGATCCAGCGGTCGAGGCGATCCTCGACGCGCTCGCGCAGCTCCTCGCTCGTGATTGTGATCTCCGGGCTCATGCTGTCACCTCCTGAGTGTGCCTATCGCGTATTCGAGCGCGATGATGTCGCAGTTGTAACGCAGGTTTTCCTCGTCGATGATGTGCAGTTTTTTCCTTTCGGCGAGAAGCTCAGAGAGCTGGTCGACCACGTCGAAGCCTTCAGGGGGCGGGGCGGGTGCGGTGCTGTCCTTCTCCTTCAGCGCTCGGTCGTTTTCGATGATCTGCTCCTTGATTTCTTCGGGGGCGTCCGAGAGGTCTGTCGTCTGGTCGGGGCTTTCGGGTGCCTCAGCCTTCTGCTCTGCGGTGCGCTCGAAGCGTTTGCCGAGCTCCCAGTCGTCGCGGCGAAGGTCGAAGGCGTCACCGAGCTGAATGATGTTGGGATAGTTGCTGAGCGCGACGGTCATGGCGGGCTTGTCGATTTCGTAGGCGTAGTAGGTTACATTCGTAAAGCCCATTTTGTCGAGGCAATAGCGCCCGGTGCCGATGCCGTCATACATGGAGAGGACGACGATCTCCTCGTCCCTCGGCACGTCCTTCAGGGCTCCTGCGAGGATGTGGATGATGACCTCAGCCGTCCAGCCATTCCCAAGTCCGCGGTATCTTTGCGTCGCGCTGACTGCCGATGTGTAGCCATCAGGAAGGGTCTGGAGCCGTTCGCACTCCGTCGGCGTGAGCTTTCGGATGACGTAATAGCCGTCCGGCAGCTTGATCGGGTACTTTTTGCCTTTTATCTCGATCTCTCCGTTGACCACCTCGTAGACCGGCAGATCTTCGCCGTTTTGGTTAGTGACGACAAGCCTGCTCTGATGTCCTGATGCTGTGAGGGCGTTGGCTTTTCCGTCGGTTCTTACCTCGTATGCAGAGCCATCGTCTCGACCGCGCCACGCAGCACCTTGAGCCTCTCCTGCGGGGTAGACATAAAGCCCAGTCTCAGGGCCGCCCCCGTTGGGTCTGGCGCATAGTGCCACAGCTTTGCCGCTCGCGTCGTAGATCCTGTGAGCTTGTCCTCCAGTAACCTCTCCGTCTGCGTTTGGCATGGTGCCGACTCTTACCGGCGCGGCGTAAAGCCCCGTTTTTGCTCCGAGCCCGCCGCCCTCGCCGCACAGGGTCGTTGCTTTCCCTTCGGGGGAGTAGACTCTGTACTGCTTGGAGTCATGGCTCTGTTTCTTGGCGCTGTTCTCGATGGTGCCGATCCTGATTGGCTCAGCAACCATGCTGTCGGTCTGCACAGTCGTCAGGGCGTTGGCTTTTTCAATCCCGCTGGTCTCGAAGCGTCGGTACAGTTTTCCGTCGTCCTCGCGGCGGTTCCTGCATCCGACTCCGACCGCCGGAGCTCTGAGCTCGTACCCTTTTTCGGAGGTTGCCGTCTCGAGGATGTCCTTCAGCATGATGCCGCGATCCGCGGGCTGGTCGACGTTCCAGTTGAAGGCGTAAAAGCGTTGACGGTTCTGCGCGCTCACGAGGGCGCTGTTGATGTGCATGAGATCCACGCCGAGCTCGTGGCTGATTTGGTCTTTAATGGGCTGTGCGGCGCTCTTGTTGTTCTCATAGAGGAAAAAATCAGGCTTGAATTTTTTCCTTTGCAATCAGGTAGTTTCTGAACAGCTCCCAGCCGAGCCCCTCAGCTTCGACCTCTCGCCCTTTTTTCTGTGCAACGCTCCAGTAGGTGCACGGAGAGCCGCCGATCAAAATCTTTATCATTCATTTCACTTCCTTCCTGTGCGGGCCGGGAGCGTCTGCTCGGGTCTGGTCAGGCCCTTGCTGAAGCTCTGCGGCTCATATCTGACGCCCACGATCCGGCGGCCGCTGACGCCGTACTTGGGGTTGTAGCCGAACAGGTTGACGTAGCTGCCGAGATCCTCGCGCTCGTCGTCCATCGCCTTCAGCACCTCAAACAGGGCCAGCACGTCGTCGATGGCGCGATGGCTGTTCTGCACCTTGCCGGTGAGGTCGTAGGCGATGATCGCGTTGGCGAGCTTGTGCGGGTAGGCCCTGCGGTCTTTGTAGACCGTCAGACTGTCCAGCCAGTCGATCCGGCCGACCTTCTGGCCGCGGAGCAGGCCACGGAGAAAACAGGCGTCAAACTGTGCATTGTGGGCGATCATCAGCGTCGGGCCGTCCTGCATCAATTTGGCGATCTGGCTGGCCGCCTTGGCCGGCTGCACTCCCTCGGTCTGAAGGATCTCGTCGGTGATGCCGGTCAGGCTGACGATGTTCTCCGGGAGCGCCTCGCCCTCGGGCAGCTTGATGAAGGTGTCCATCTTGCCGGCGATCCGTAGGCCGCCGGTGGCCGTGCGCTCCACGCGCAGGGCGGCGAGCTCGATGATCTGGTCGTTGTCGAAGTCGAGGCCGCTGGTCTCGGTATCAAACACGACGAGGGCCTTGTAGCGGTCGAACAGGGTGGAGAGGTTACTCATGCCGGGCCTCCTTCTCGCGGGTAGCTCTCAGGGTGCCGAGCATAAACGAGAGGGCTGTGGTCAGTTGATCCTCAGTGGCGAAGGTGCCGCCGAACTGCTCGGCCAGCGCCGCGATGATCTCGCCGGCGTGCTCCGGCGTGACGTCGTCGGTGGCTTCGTCGTCCTCGATGGAGATCAGGAGATCGGAGTCCAGATAACAAGCGGGGCGCAGGCCGTAGCCGCCGAAGTAGGCGTTGCCCCAGCTCAGAGTGCCATCGAGGCTGACGAAGCGGGCGAGTGACTCGTAGCCGTTAGACTTCGTGCTGAAGGCGGTGGAGAGCCACCACCAGTCGTCTGCGTTGGGGATGACGTCGCGGTTGCGCCGGTACTGGTCGACCGTCAGCAGGAAGATGGTGACGGTGCAGGTGCCGTAGTCCTTCAGGCCGTCGTCGGTGGTCAGGTCGAGCTCCGTGGTCAGGAAGGCGTTGGGGCCGTTCACGTCCTCGAGCAGGTTGTCGAGGTAGGCACCGTTGAGGTATTCCTTGCTGCTGGCGACGGTGAAGTTGTTGCAGTTGCCCTCGTCAAAGGCTCGGGTCTCGGTGATGTCCTTGCTCAGGCAGAGGGCGCGGCCGTCATCATTCTCCAGCAGGATCCAGCTCTGGCCGGCATAGTCGAAGGCCGTGCCGCGGGCGGCGTTCTTGAGTGCGATCTTTTTCATGGGGTTGCTCCTTTCGTTCTCTGCGGCCGAGCCTTCTGGCTGGCCTGAATGTTCGGCAGGGTCTCGCCGGCGCGGAGCCGGCTCTCACAGTGCGGGCAGATGTAGCCGGTGCGGGGGATCTTCTGGTAGATGCTGACGTTCCAGTCGAGCCCGCAGCCGACGCACTTGGCTGTCATGGGCCTCCACCTCCTTCCGCAGCCAGAGCCTCGAAAACGTAGCGCCGGATGCGGTTGCGGTACTTCTTCCGGGTTCTGGCTTTCTTTGCGTGAGCTGCGAGGTGCAACCACTTCGGCGGCACTCCGATGGCCTTGGCCGATACCTTCCAGAGCTTTTTGAGGGCAGAGAGCACGGCGTTGATGACCGGCTTCAGGGCCTCGGCCAGCTTGGCGGCGATTTCCCGCAGTGCGTCGGTCAGCTTCTCGAAGGCTTCGCGGGCCTGCTGCATCTTCTCACGATCGGCGAGCGTCATGCTGCCGTCGTAGACGTAGGGGCTCAGCTCGTCGTCGCCTCCGTCGGCCAGACGCTCACAGAACGGGAGGCCGGCAGCTTCGGCAGCCTTGCGGCCCTCCTCGAGGGCGTCCCGACCTTGCGTGACTTCGCAATAGTCCGCGAGGCGGTTGCGGCCGCCTTCGTAGTGCCAGCGGATCCCGTCGGCGATCTCGTCGATGGTCATGTCCTCACCGAAGTGGCCGCAGTAGTAGCCGTTGACGATGACGGCGTCCGGGTCTGCCTTCAGGATCCCGATGGCGTCGTTGAGGTCGTTGGTCTCCCACTCGCCGTTCCAGATGTCGCTCCAGATCGTCAGGGCGTTCCACGAGCGGCCGGTGCGATACACGATTGTCCAGCCGATGCCGTCGCGGATCTCTGCGGCGAAGTCTCGGGCGATGTCTCTCAGTGCTGCCATGCTGGCGCCTCCTCTCTGGTGATGTGCACGACGGTGACGAGGTCGTCGATCTCGTGCTTGGTGGTGTAGGTGTCCCGCTCGTCGAGTCCGATGTGCCGCAACAGCGTCTCGGGCCCGTCCAGCAGGAAGGCGGTGACGGCCACGGCGTTCAGCCGGTAGACCGTGACCTCTACGGTGCAGCGGGCGCCATCCTCGTCCAGCGTGGACGGGAATGAGGCCCGGCAGATGGGGCTCGCTTCGTATCTGAAGGCGGTCGCGCGGTTCTCGCCGGTGATGATGTCCTTCACGAACTCCTCGAAGGCTTTGCGGGGGATTGAGCTGCGGTACTTGTCCAGCGTGACGTCGGCGAGCTGCCGGATGGCTTTGGTGTTCATGGTTTCATCTCCTTCGCCTTTTCATAGAGCTCTTGGCGGCGTTCCTCGGTTATGAGTCCGAGCTGGCGGGCCATATCGAGGGAGCCGATGAACGACCAGTACCACGCGACTCGGCCATCCTCCTTGGAGGAGGCGGCGATCATGCGCCGGGTCTCCTCCGCCATTGAGGCGAGGAGCGTCTCGACATTCTGGTTGGCGTCGCTCCACTTCGCTCCGCAGCTCGGGCAATACTGGAAGGGCGGGATGAACTTGCCACAGATCGGGCAGTCATCGCCCTCATTGATTTCGTAAAGGTCGACGGCGTCGCCCTTGGGATCATCGGAGTCGTACAAGCCGTTCCCGCCGATCGTCCCCTCGGTACAGTTGAGCAGAACGGCATACCAGCCGCTCCACTCGCCCCCGCCCTCGAGCCGGAGGAGGTCACTGACTTCCTCCAGCGTCAGGCGGCCCCGGCGCTTCAGGATCCTGACGATCAGCCTGTCGTGCAGGTCGTAGGTTCTTTCGATGCTGATGCCCTGTTTCATGTGTCTCACCTCCTTAGCTCCAGTAGCCGTGCAACAGGTCTTTGATGACGTCGCGGTAGCTGCTGGCGTGTGTGAGGCACTTATTGGAGGGCCGGAACTCCGTGCCGTGCTTCGCGCAGTTGTAGACCTCGCGGGCGTACTCGATGCGCTCCTGCTCGAGGCGTGTGCTGTACTGGTGGAGAAGGCACACGAGCGTGGCATTTTTGGCGATTTGCCCGGCGTTCTCAATGATGGCCTTCTGGATCCGCTCGATATACACGGAGGAGAAGGTGGCGAGGTCGGCCAGAAGCTCGTCCGAGATTTCAGCCGGTTCGGTGGGGCGCTGGATGGCAGAGATCCGAACGTTCAATGCCGCGATTTCCTCGTCCTTCTTCTCGATGTCAGCACGGGCAGCCTCGAGGGCTTTCTCGCTCGCTGCGAGCTTGTCGACGAGGCGATTGTAGCCGAGCTCGGCCTCGATGCGCTTTGCCTCAGCACTCTCGAGGCGCTGCTTCATGCTGCACGCAAAGTCGTTTTTGATGTTCTCCTCGGCGTCCTCGAAGCATCCGGCGAAGGCTGTGGCGAGGTAGCTGTCCGGCCCGAGGGTGTCCACGATGGCCCGGATCTGGTCGAGAGCATCCCGCTCCTGCTGTTTGCTGGCCGGGATATTCTCGGCCGCGACGATGACGTCGGTGATGGTGGCGCTGCTGTGGCGGTAGATCTCGCGGAAGTCTTTGCGGGCCTGCTTCTCATTGGCGGCCGTGATGCGGTCTTTGCCGGTGCTGCCGTTCTCTCTGGTGAATGTGATCTCGTAGGTGTTCATGGTGGTCTCCTTTCGTCTTGGCCCGGCCGGAGCCGGGTGTCTTGGTGGTGTCGAGTCCCTGAAAAGCAGAAACACGACCGCCGGATCGCTTCAGAGAGCAGCGCGGAGGGGGTGCGCAGCTCGTCCATTTTCAGCGTCGGGGTCGTGTGATCGTTTTCATGTTGGGCTCTCCTTTCTTCGGCCCGGCGCTGCCGGGTGTTCTTGGCTACTGTGCGGCCGGTGCTCGTTTACCTCTGCGCTTGAAGCTCTCACGCAGCCGCCTCTCGGCGAGCTCTGCGCTGTACCCTTCGCGCTGGTTGGCGTCCAGCGCGCCGGTCGCGCCTCGCTGGAGCTCCTTGTAGATCGTGGTGTGGTGGACGCTCAGGCGGGCCGCGATGTCGACCGGCCGATCTCCGAGCAGATGCCACGCCTCGATCTTCTTCCTGTCCTCGAAGGTCAGGTAGCGGTACTTTCCCGTCAGTCTCACCTCCGTCCTATGGGGTTGTAGTAAAGAAAAAACGCACAGCCGACTCACTTGAGTCTCTGTGCGTTTAATGATAACGGACGGCATTTTTGTAAAAACCATTTGTTGGAATTGCTGATAACGGGATTCTGTGCTATACTATACAATGTATCACCATGAAAGTGAGGAAATTTACAAATTGCTGAACTACGATGCGATCCTGTTTGATGTGGACGGGACCCTGATCGATTCCGCTCCCGGTATCATAAATACATTAAAAGAAGTCTTTGCCAAGATGGGCGTGGACACCACAAATATGAACCTGCGCCGCTACCTTGGCCCGCCGCTGCGCAAGAGCTTTGGCGAGCACTTTACCGACCCGGCCCTCATTGAAAAGGCCACCGACCTGTACCGCGACAGCTACGCCGTCAAGGGCAGCCACGAGTGCGCCGCCTACCCCGGTGCAGCAGAGATGCTGCAGCGCCTGAAGAACGCGGGCCTTGTGCTGTGCACCGCTACCTCCAAGCCCACGCAGGTCGTCACGCCCATTCTGGAAGAAAAGGGCCTTGCAGGCTATTTTGATTTTATCGGCGGCGCGTCCATGGACGAGAGCCGCGACACCAAGACCGACGTGGTGCGCCATGTGCTGGCCCAGCCCATGATGCAGGGCAGGCGGGTGCTGATGGTGGGCGACCGCAACGACGACATGCGCGGCGCTGCGGACTGCGGGCTGGATGCCGCCGGTGCGCTGTACGGCTACGGCAGCAGGGAAGAGCTGGAACCCTTCCACCCGGTGCTGCTGGCCGAAAGCTGCGCCAGCCTTGCAGACCAGATCCTGAACGGACAGGCATGACCGGAAGGCCCTGTGCCGGAAACGAAATGAATGGTGAGAGATATGAGAAATACACGACCGGAAAAGCAATCGCTTACTCCTATGCAGAAGCAGGCTGTGCTGGTGTGCAGTGTGTGCGCGCTGGCAGCCATTCTGACCATTGCCATTACCATGACGCTGCTCAAGCGCGGCAAGAACCCTGCGGCCCCGGTGGAACAGCCCTCCAGCGAGGTGCTGGTGCCGGGCGAAGAGGATATCTCGGATCACTACCAGATCAGCGAGACCTCTGCCGCCCTGCTGCCGGAGACCGCCGACGCGGGCGAGAGCTACCAGAAGGAAACGCTGTTCCTCGGCGATTCCAACACGGTGCGCCTGTACGCCAACGGCCTGATCAGCCTGCAGCAGTTCTGCGCCAAGGAGGGCATTGGCACCCATGCCGCCCTGAACGAGGGCATCGTTACCTTTAAAAAGGACAGCAGCACCTACACCATCGCGCAGGCCGTGGCCAAAATGAAGCCCCGCCGCGTGGTCATCATGCTGGGCACCAACGATACCGGCATGAGCGTGGACGAGTTCATCAGCAGCTATACCGCGCTGGTGCAGGCCATTCAGGAAAGCTACCCCTACACCGACATCATCGTGAACACGGTGCCGCCGGTGCCCGCAAACCACGCAAACTACCCCCACATGGACCAGACCAAGATCGACGACTTCAACATGGCCCTGCTGTCCATGTGTGAGCAGATGGGCCTGAAGTTCCTCAACAGCGCCGAAGCGCTGAAGGATGCCAACGGCTATGGCCGCGAGGATTACTACCAGACCGGTGATATCCACCTGAAGCCCGTGGGCCTGAAGGCCATGCTGAGCTATCTGCGCACCCACGCTTACCAGACCGACGACCGCCGCCCGGACACCGCCAACATCCCCACCCGCGCCGAGTATACCCCGAACCCCAGCTCTGCGGTGACAGCACCCAGCAGCTCGGAGGCTGCAAGCTCTTCCGAAGAGCAGGGTGTGCTGTATCAGGCCAGCTACCGGGTGGACAAGACCGGCGGCACCCTTTCCAGCGGCAGCGACAGCGGCAAGACATCCCTCTCCTATGAGGTGACCAGCGCCGCCCAGTCCATCAGCGTGACGGCTGTGCCGCAGGACGGCTATGTGTTCGTCAAGTGGAGCGACGGCGTGACCCAGAAGACCCGCACCGATACGAACTTCAAGCAGAACGTGGACGTGACCGCCGTGTTTGCAGCGGCTTCCGTGCATATCAGCAGCACCGGCAAGGCTGTGCTGGGCGATTCCTACACCTTTACCGCAAAGCTGAGCGGCAAGCACCTCACTGCCGACAGCATCCGCTGGTACGCCAACGGTGTGGAAGTGCCGCAGGCGGCGGGCAAGACCACCGTCAAGGTGGAGATCGACCCCTCCATGCTCAATGCGACCTTTAAGGTGTACGCAGTGGCAAGCTACAACGGCTGCACCGTTACCAGCAACGTCCTGAATGTGACGGTCAGCGGCGTAAGCTCCGGCAGCTCTTCGTCCAGCTCCGGCAGCTCTGGCAGCACGTCGGGCAGCGGTTCTTCCGGCAGCACCAGTTCTTCCGGCAGCACCAGTTCTTCCGGTGCATCGTCCGGCACCACCTCCGGGGCATCCTCCGGGGCTACATCCACCTCCGGCAGCTCGTCTCACAGCTCTTCCAGCAGTGAGAGCACGGCTTCCCCGGCAGGCTCGGCTTCTGCTTCCAACGGAACAGCCAGCTCTTCCCACAGCACCAGCTCGTCCCACGCGGACTCTGGTGAGAGCAGCTCGGCTTCCCATAGCAGCTCCGGCAGCTCCAGCAGCTCTGCAAGCTCTGGCAGCTCCCATGCGGCTTCGGAATCCAATGCCAGCAAGGAAGCCGCCAACGAGCAGTCCGCATCCACGGACTCCGCGTCCTGAGACTGTCACCCCGGCCTGCCGTGCCGCATAGGCTGGCAGGAAGGGAGGCGTTTGCATGTACTACGAGGAACCCCGCATCCCGGCGCTGCCCGGGGAAGAGAATGTGACCGACGGCAGCGTGGACGATTACGGCACCGACTGGGAGAACGTGGACAACGGCGCGCTGGAAGAGGAAATGGCAAAGTGTGCTGCCACCCCCTGTGATGTCAAAACCACCTGCCCGGACAACGACCCGGAGCAGACAGACGTACCACCGTACGAAATTGTAACAGAATGATGTGAAGCCAGCTCTGTTTACGGCAGGGCTGGCTTCTGCCTGTTGTTGAGCGCATGGCAGCTAAGGCCATGGCAGAAGGAAAAGAGGGAAGGTTTATGGCAAAATATTATTGCGTGCTGTTCGATGCAGACAACACCCTGCTGAACTTTGACGCAGCCGAAAGCAAGGCACTGGCCGAAACGCTGGTGAACTACGGCATTGAGCCGGATGCAGAAACGGTGCAGACCTACCGCACCATCAACTCGGAGCTGTGGCGGCAGCTGGAAAAAGGCCAGATCAAGCGGGAAAAGCTCATGGCGGAGCGGTTCACCCGCTTTCTCAAGGCCATTGATGCCGCCGGTGACGGAGCCGAGATGAACCGCTTCTATCTGGAACAGCTCTCCACCCACCCGGACCTGATGGGGCCGGAAGTGCTGGATGTGCTGCGGGAGCTTTCCGAGGTGGCAACGCTGGCCGTTGTGACCAACGGCTTCCAGAAGGTGCAGATCCGCCGTCTGGCCGAGAGCGGTGTGCTGAACTTTATGGAGGACGTGTTCGTCTCCGAGAAGATGGACAGCGAAAAGCCGAACCGCAGAATTTTTGATGCGGCCCTGCGCGCCCTTGGCGTGGAGAACCGCGAGCATGTGCTGGTGGTGGGCGACGGCCTGAGCAGCGACATTCAGGGCGGCGTGAATGCGGGCCTTGACACCTGCTGGTATAACCCCAGCCACGCCGAGAACCCCGGCAAGGTGGTGCCCACCTACGAGATCGCAGACCTGAAAGAGCTGTACCCGCTGGTGATGGAGCAGGAAGAGCTGGCCAATGTGGGCCTGAAGAACCGCCGCCACCAGTGCTGAGCCAATAAGCGGATGGAGAACGGGATCATAAAACTATGCTGATACATTTGGAAAAACTAGGCAAGAGCTTTGGCGAGAAGATCGTGCTGCACGATGTGACCGCCAGTGTCGAGCGGGAGGACCGCATCGGCATCGTGGGCCAGAACGGCGCGGGCAAGACCACCCTGCTCAAGATTTTGACCGGCGAGTACCAGGACTACGAAGGTGAGTTCAGCGTGACCCACGGCGTGACGCTGGGCTATCTGGAACAGAACGCAAAGCTGGATGCCACGCTGGATCTCTACGGCGAAATGCGCTCCACCTTTGCCCCTGTGCTGGATGCCATGGCTCAGATGCAGGTGCTGGAACGCAAAATGGCCGCGCAGCCGGACGACACGGAGCTGCTGGCCCGGCACGACCAGCTGCAGAACATCGTGGATGCCGCCGACGGCTACAACATGGATGTGAACATCAAAAAGGTGCTGTCCGGCATGGGCTTTGCGCAGGATACATGGCAGAAGAACATTGCGGTGCTCTCCGGCGGCGAGCTGACGAGGCTGCGGCTGGCAAAGCTGCTGCTGGAAAAGCCGGACGTGCTCATTCTGGACGAGCCCACCAACCACCTGGACTTTGCCACCATGGAATGGCTGGAAAACTACCTCAAAAGCTATTCCGGTGCGGTGCTGGTGGTCAGCCACGACCGCTACTTCCTCGATAACGTGTGTACGAAGATCTGGGAGGTCTCCTTCCAGACCATGACCACCTACAAGGGCAACTTCTCGGCCTACCTGCCCCAGAAGGAAGCCGCCGATGCCCTGCGCCAGAAGCAGCACGATGCAGATGTGGCACTGGCCGAAAAGCTGCAGGACTATGTGGACCGCAACCTTGTGCGCGCTTCCACCACCAAAATGGCCCAGAGCCGCCGCAGGCAGCTGGAAAAGCTGGAGATCACCGAAGCGCCCAAGGACGAGACCAACCAGCTCAAGTTCCGGTTTGAATATGACGTAGAACCGTGGAACGAGCTGGTGCTGCTCAAGAACCTGACCATCAAAATAGGGGAGCGCACCCTGCTGGAACCCTTTACCTACACGGTGTGCCGCGGCCAGCGGCTGGTGATCGCAGGCCCCAACGGCGCGGGCAAGTCCACCCTGATGCAGGTGCTGGACGGCAAGCGCCGCCCCTCCGGCGGCATGGTGCGGCTGGGCACCGGCGCACGGCCCAGCATCTTTGCCCAGCAGCAGAACCGTCTGGGGCAGGGCCGGGTCATTGATGTGATCTGGAACAAGTACCCCCGCATGACCGAGCTGGAGGTGCGCAGCCATCTGGCAAAGCTGGGCTTCCGGGGCGAGACGGTGTTCAAGCCCTGCGAGGCGCTTTCCGGTGGCGAGCTGGCCCGCCTGCGCTTTGCGGAGATCGTGCTGGAACGGCCCAACCTGCTGTTTCTGGACGAGCCCACCAACCATCTGGACATCTACACCCGCGAAAACCTGACCGAGGCCCTCATGGCCTACACCGGCACGCTGCTGCTGGTCACCCATGACCGCCACCTGATGAACAGTCTGGCCTGCCCCATCCTCTACCTTGAGGACGGCAAGGCCACCCTCTACCCCAGCTACGATGCCCTGATGGGCCGCAGCGCCCCGGCACCTGCCGTGCAGAAGGCCGCCGAACCGGCCAAGACCGGCTACGGCAGGGAGCAGCGCCGCCGCCGCGCCGAGCTGCGGGCCAAGATCAAGGCCTGCGAGGACGAGATGGAAGCCTGCGGTGCACGCGAAGTGGAGCTGGACAACGAGATCAACTCCCCGGAGGTGTACAACGACCCCGACCTGCTGCGCCAGAAGAGCGACGAGCTGAGCGACCTGCGCTTCCATCAGGAAGAGCTGTTTGCCGCGTGGGAAGCTGCCATGGAAGAGCAGGAAAGCTACGAGCAGAGCCAGCAGACCGAAGAGTAAAGGAGAGTGCAGCATGCCCCAAAACAGACGCAGTTACGAAAAAACGCGCCGCATCGCCCTTTCCGGCCTGCTGTTTGCGCTGGCCATGGCACTGTCTTTTATTGAGGGCACGCTCACCATCCCGGGCCTTTTGCCGGGCATGAAGCTGGGCCTTGCCAACATCGTGGTGATGTACGCGCTGTTTTTCATGGGGCCAAGGCAGGCGCTGGTGCTGGACGTGCTCAAGGCACTGTTCGTGTTTCTGGTGTCCGGCTTCACGGCGGGCTTTCTCTCGCTGTGCGGCGGCTTGCTGTCACTTTTGGTGATGTGGGTGCTGTACTATCTGCTGCCGGTGCGGCCCACCTGGTTCATCCTGTCCGTATGCGGCGCACTGGCCCACAACATCGGCCAGCTGCTGGGTGCAGGCGTGATCATCTCGTCCTCGCTCTCGTTCTACTATGCGCCGGTCATGCTGGTGCTGGGCCTTGTGATGGGCGCACTGACCTCCATCACCCTCAAGGCCCTGCTGCCGGCTCTTGGCAAAATGGGCTTCTCCACGCAGGAAAAGCGGGGGGAATAACCAACCGTCCATGCATCACAGTTGCATTTTGGCCGGAAATCAGTATAATAAGGAAACAACCTGCTATTTTAAAGATAAAATCTCTTGCATACAGCGCTGCCGCCGAGGGAAAGTGCGCGGCAGCCGGGAGGTGTTTGCACTATGAGTGAAAAAGTTACCATCAAGGTGGAGCGCAAAAAGCTGCATCTGCCCACCATCGCCCTGCGCGGGCTGGTGGTGTTCCCCAACAATCTCGTCCACTTTGAGGTGGGCCGCGAAAAGAGCATTGCCGCCGTGGAGTGGGCAATGGCAAATAATTCCAATGTGTTTCTGGTGGCACAGAAGTCCATGGACACCACCGAGCCGCAGCAGGCAGACCTGTTCAGCTACGGCGTGGTGGCCGAGGTCAAGCAGGTGCTGCGCGTCTCCGGGGACCTTGTAAAGGTCCTGGTGGAGGGCAAGTACCGCGCAAAGCTCAGTGCACTGGATGCCAGCGGCGATTTTCTGCTTTCGGAGGTGCGCCCGGCCCCGGTGCGCGCAGGCAAGGCCGACGATGCCGTGGAGACCGAAGCGCTGCTGCGCGCCCTCAAGGCCGGGTTTGACGAGTACCTTGGCATGAACCCGCGCCTTGGCAAGGACGTGGTGTTTGCCATCGTTTCCAGCGACGACCCCGCCTTCCTCAGCGAGTACATGCCCGCAAACCTGCTGTTCCGCTACGAGGACAAGCAGGCTGTGATGGACGAGGGCACCCTGAACGGACGGCTGAAAAAGCTCATCGAGATGCTGCGCCGTGAGTGTCAGGTGATGAAAATTGAAAAGGAGATCGCGGAAAAGGTCAACGAGTCCATGGACAAGAACCAGCGCGATTACTACCTGCACGAACAGCTGCACATCATCAGCGACGAGCTGGGCGAGGGCGACGACACCCACGCCGAGGCCGACGAGTACCGCCGCAGGATCACCGAGCTGCACCTTGCCGAGGACAGCGAGAAGAAGCTGCTCAAGGAGGTAGACCGCCTTGCCAAGATGCAGGGCTCCAATCAGGAGGCAACGGTCATCCGCACCTATCTGGACACCTGCCTTGACCTGCCGTGGAACACCTTTACAGTGGATGACCTTGATATCAGCCGCGCACAGCAGATTTTGGACCGCGACCACTACGGCCTGAAAAAGGTGAAGGACCGCATTCTGGAAACGCTGGCCGTGCGCAAGCTGGCACCGGACGTGAAGGCACAGATCATCTGCCTTGTAGGCCCTCCGGGCGTGGGCAAGACCAGTATTGCACGCTCCATCGCCGAAAGTCTGGGCCGCAAGTATGTGCGCATCAGCCTTGGCGGCGTGCGGGATGAAGCCGAGATCCGCGGCCACCGCCGCACCTACATCGGCGCGATGCCCGGCAAGATCATCACTGCCATGATCTCTGCCAAGAGCGCGAACCCCCTCATGCTGCTGGACGAGATCGACAAGCTGGCAGGCGACTTCCGGGGCGACCCGGCCGCAGCCCTGCTGGAAGCGCTGGACCCGGAGCAGAACAGCACCTTCAACGATCATTTCATCGATATCCCGTTCGATCTGAGCCATGTGCTCTTTATCACCACCGCCAACGATCTGGGCAGCATCCCCGGCCCCCTGCGTGACCGCATGGACGTGATCGAGCTGCCCAGCTACACCCGCGTGGAAAAATACAACATTGCCCGCAAGCACCTGCTGCCCAAGCAGCTCAAGGCCTGCGGCCTGACCGGCAAGGTCACGCTGAGCCAGAGCGCGCTGTACGGCATCATCGACGGCTACACCCGCGAGGCCGGTGTGCGCAATCTGGAACGCACCATCACCAGCGTGCTGCGCAAGTGCGCCCGCAAGATCGCCGCAGGCGAGACGGAAAGCGTCTCCGTTACCGGCACCATGCTGGAACAGCTGCTTGGCCCCCGCTTTGTCAAGCCCGACTTCCTCAACCGCACCAACGCGGTGGGCATCGCCAACGGTCTGGCATGGACCAGCGTGGGCGGCGAGACCCTGCCCATCGAGGTGCAGGTGATGGACAACGGCAGCGGCAAGATCACCGTCACCGGTTCGCTGGGCGACGTGATGAAGGAGAGCGCTCAGCTGGCCGTTACGTGGGTGCGCGTGCACGCCGCCGAGTACGGCATCGACCCGGAAAAGCTCAAGAAGTGCGACCTGCACATCCACGCCCCGGAGGGCGCAGTGCCCAAGGACGGCCCTTCTGCCGGTGTCACCCTGACCACGGCGCTGGTGTCCTGCCTGTCCGGCATCCCGGTGCGCGGTGATGTGGCCATGACCGGCGAGATCACCCTGCACGGCAACGTGCTGCCCATTGGCGGCCTGCGGGAAAAGAGCATGGCGGCCTACCGCGAGGGCATGAAGACCGTGCTCATCCCCAAGGACAACGAACCCGACCTGTACGAGGTGGACGACGAGGTGAAGAAGAACCTCACCTTCCTGCCCATGCAGAGCCTGACGCAGGTGCTGAACGCAGCCCTGCTCAAGCCCCAGAACGCAAAGAAGGCCAAGGCTCCCAGCCGCACCCATGCAAAGAAAAAGGCGGCAGATGCCGCCATCGTGCCGCCCACCGCCGAAAAGCCCCAGCCCGGCGCGGTGTGCTGAGAATAGGGCAGGGCGGCAGATAGCTTTCTCCGCGAACAGCGACGGGTTGCGGCACCCAGCAGCCGCGTCGCATTCGCTTGCGTCTTGCTGGCCGCGGCCCCAACAGCAACTCCCTGTTTCCGCCACTGGCGGCGGTCGTTGCCGTTGCAGGACTCCAGTCCCGCCCCAACGCTTGCGCGCCGGGGCCCCACCCCCAGGACATTCGCTGGAGAAACTATCTGCCGTCCTGCTGGGATCGGCACCGGATACTCCGGCAAGATGCGCGAAGCCATGTCTAAAGTGCAGGCTGCGACTAAAATCGACAGAAAAGCCCGACGGGAAGTGCGAGGGCTTGCCTTCGCTGGTGGTCTGGCGAGCGCAGGCGGGACGGAGTGTCCGGTGACGATCCTCCGATCCCCTTATCAAAGAAAGGAAAGCTCCATGAATTACAACAAAGCTGATTTCATTGCCAGCTACGGCATTTCCAGCCAGCTGCCCGAGAGCGACCGCCCGGAGCTGAGCTTTTCGGGGCGGTCCAACGTGGGCAAATCCAGCCTCATTAATAAGCTGTGCAGCCGCAAAAACCTTGCCCGCGTGTCCAGTACGCCGGGCAAAACGGCTACCATCAATTTCTATTCGGTGGACGACTGCTACTTTGTGGACCTGCCCGGCTACGGCTACGCCAAGGTGAGCAACGCCGACCGTGAGCGCTGGGACGACCTCATCAACAGCTACTTTGAAGCACCCCGCCACCACACCCTGCTGGTGCAGCTGCTGGATTGCCGCCACGCCCCCAGCGCCGACGATGAGCAGATGCTGCGCTACCTGCACTATCACCAGATCCCCTACGTGGTGGCCCTGACCAAGGCCGACAAGCTCAAAAAGAGCCAGCTGGCCAAGACGCTGGAAGACTTTGAGAACCTCTGCCGCCCCTATGGCTGCCAGAAGGTGGTGCTGACCAGCGGCGAGAACGGCTACGGCATCCCGGAGCTGCAGGCGGTGCTCAATGCCGCTGTGGCCGGGGAACAGGAAGCGGAGTAAACCATGGCCTACAACGAATTTGCCTATTTCTACGATGAATTCAACGGCGAGGCCGATTACGATGCCCTGTATGCCCACATCCATGCAAAGCTCAAGGAGCACGGCATCCACGACGGCATCCTTGCCGACCTTGGCTGCGGCACCGGTGAGCTGACGTTGATGCTCACGCAGGCGGGCTATGATATGATCGGCATTGACCAGTCCGAAGAGATGCTCTGCGTTGTGCGCGATAAGGCCGAACAGCTGGGCCTTTCCGGCAGGCTGCTGCTGCTCCGGCAGGACCTGTTAAAGCTCGATCTGTACGGCACCATCCGGGGCGCGGTGTCCACCTTTGACACCTTCAACCACATCCCGGACCTCGACACCGCCATTGCCAACGCAGGCTTCTTTATGGAAAAAGGCGGGGTGTTCCTGTTCGATATGAACACGCCCTACAAGCACCGGAACGTGCTGGGCGACAACGCGTTCACCTTTGAGGAAGAGGATGCCGCCTGTGTGTGGCGCAACCACTACGATGCCGCCAACCGCCGCGTGGAGATCACCGTGGACATCGACTACCACGAGACCGGCGAGCACTTCCACGAGCAGTTCTGCGAGTACACCTATGACCTTGACACCATCCGCACCGCGCTGGAAAAGCACGGCTTTGCGCTGGAAAGCGTCTGCGACGGCGAGACCTTCGGCCCGCTGACCGAGGACAGCCAGCGCTATTTCTTCTGCGCAGTCAAGCAGTATACACAATTGGAGGGATAACTTTATGGCAAATCTGATCCGCGGCCTGTCGGAAAACGGCGGGGTCGTGTTCTGCGGCGTGGATTCCACCCAGATCGTCCGCAAGGCCGAAAAGCTGCACACCACCAGCGCCACCTGCAGCGCGGCACTGGGCCGTCTGCTCACCGGCGCGGCCCTGATGGGCTCCATGCTCAAGGACGACCGTGACCAGATCACCCTGCGTGTGTCCGGCGGCGGCCCGGCGGGCGTGGTCATTGCCTGCACCGACGGCACCGGCAACGTGAAGGGCTGCATCGATCACCCCTTGGTGGAGCTGCCCGCAAAGCCGAACGGCCACCTGGATGTGGGCGGCGCTGTGGGCAAAGACGGTGTGCTCACCGTCATCCGGGATAACCGTCTGCAGAAGGAGCCGACGGTGGGGCAGGTGCCGCTGGTCTCCGGCGAGATCGCCGAGGACCTGACCGCCTACTACGCCTACAGCGAGCAGGTGCCCACCGTCATGGCGCTGGGCGTGCTGGTGGACAAAGACCTGTCCATCCTGTGCGCAGGCGGCTTTATGGTGCAGCTGCTGCCCGGTGCCACCGATGCGGAGATCGATCAGCTGGAAAAGAACATCGCGGCCATGCCGTCCGTCACCACCCTGCTGCACGAGGGCAAGACCCCCCAGGACATGATGCAGCTGGCGCTGGCGGGTTTTGAGCCCAACGTGCTGGACGAGCGCGATGTGCACTACCAGTGCGACTGCAGTGCCGAGCGCACCAAGGAGATGCTGTTCAGCCTTGGCCGCAAGGAGCTGGTGAGGATGCGCGACGAGGACCCCGCCTGCGAGGTGGTGTGCCACTTCTGCCACAGCAAGTACCAGTACGACCTCGACGACCTGCTTGCCGAGTACGACGCACAGGCGGCGGAGAACAAATAAGACGCAAAATGCAAAAGGGCTTTCCCGGAAATGGGAAGGCCCTTTTTGCGCATCACCCGCAGATGTCCGCTGCCACGGTGTAGGTGACGGTATAGTCCAGTACATTGCCGTTTACGGTGCAGTCCTCTTTGCGGGCGATGTGCTCCGCGTCCGGCCATGCGGCGTACAGCGCCTGCAGGCTTTGCAGCCGGGCCAGCGCGGCGGCCTGCGCTTCGGTGCGGTGCAGCGTTTCCGGCTGCTGCACATAGCGGCAGGTCTCCTCCACAGAGCAGGGCAGGGCAAGGCCCAGAAGCGGCACCTCCGGCTGGAAGTGCCGGAGGATCACCGCCGCATGTTCCGGCGCAGGCGCGGCGGGCAGGGGGAAGATGTGCCCGAACGCTGTCACCCGGTATGCGCGGGTGCACGCGCCGGTGTACTGCTGCACCGTCTCTTCCAAGGGCACGGTGCGGGTGTCGCTCCACTCAAACTGCGCAACCACCGTTCCGGCGGCGGGCGCAAAGATCAGGGTGCCGTCCCGCTCGGCGCGGGCTGTGCCAATGAGGCCCTGCCCGGCTTCCACCTGCTGGCCCGGCTGCACCAGCATGGTGCCGCTGGTAAGGTTCGTGCGCAGAACAGTGCCGCCGCATTTTGCCCGGATGCCATGCAGCGTTCCGGCGGCAATGTCCGGCTTGGGCCTGGCCGCGGCGGCTTCCACCACCAGCCGCCCTTTGGCAAAATTCAGGCTGGCCCAGGAGAACTCGCCGCTGTGCAAAAGGGCGCACTCCCCGGCAGTGAGCTTTGCCTCGGTCACAGCCGCACCGGGCTGCAGGCCTGCTTCCCGCAAGACGGCGCAGGCCCGCGCAGCCTGTCCGGTGGTGAGGGAAGAGGTGTCCGCATACCAGACGAACTGCTGTGCAAAGAGCAGCAGCGGCACAAACACCGCCAGCCCCGCCCAAAGCCCGGCCCGGCGCAGCAAGGGGCGCAGGCAGAAATACAGCCCCAGCTTCCGGCGGATGCGCAGCCGCACCCGGCGCTTGCGGGCCAGCGCGGCAAGGCGCGGGTACTGCCACGCGGCGCACCGCCCGCCAAACCCTCCCGGCAGGGCTGTTACCCCGTAGGGATGCAGCCCGGCCCGGGCGGCAGCGGTAAGCAGGGCTTCGGTGCTGCCATTGCATGCGGTGAACTCCACCGCGGCCCAAAGGCTTACCGGTTCCATGGGCACCTCCTAGTCATCCGCAAAGTCCGTGCGCACGAACCGCCCCCGCAGGGTCAGGCGGCTGGTGGTAAGGGTGACGATCTTCAGCCCGTCGCCGTAGATGGTCAACCGGCCATGGGGCATCTGCAGGCACAGCCGGTCGGGGCTGTAGGCCAGAATGCGGCAAAAGTGCTCCACCTCCATGCGGCCCCCGCTCAGGTAGACGGCAGGGGCGCGGTAAAAGCCCTGCGGCGGCTGACGGAACAGCAGGGCCAGCCAGCTTTGCAGCAAAAGCCGCTTTTTGCGCTTGGCACACATCCCATTCCCTCCCATCCCGCAGTTCTGCCCGCGGCGCGCTGCTACATATATATGGATGCGGAGGGCTGAGTTATGAATCGAAGCTGGAATTTCCGGCGGGGCGTGCTGCTGGCGCTGGCAGGGTACACGGCGTTTCTGGTGTTTGCCGCGCCGCAGCGCTGTGCCGATGCCCTGCAGGCGGGGCTGCGGCTGTGCGGCGGGCCGCTGCTGGTATCGCTGTTTCCGTTCCTCATCGTATCAGCGCTGGCGGCGGGCTGCGGGGCCGGGCAGTGGCTGGGCTTTGTGTTCCGGCCTGCGGCGCGGCTCATGGGCATCCGGGCAAAGGGTGCGGGCGGCGTGCTGCTCATTGGGGCCTTGGGGGGCTTTGCACCGGCGGCGGTGGCTGCGTCCGAAGCCGTGCGCACCGGTCAGCTCACCTCCCGGCAGGCCTCGGCGCTGCTGCCCGCCTGTGTGTGCAGCGGGCCGTCCTTTGTCATCCTCACGGTAGGGCAGCAGATGCTGGGCAGCCGCGCGGTGGGGGTGCGGCTGTTTGCGGCCCAGCTGCTGGCGGGATACCTCACGGCGGCGCTGCTGTGCCGGATGCAGGGCGGAGCCGGGCAGGCTCCACCCGCGCAGGGGGAAACCATTCAGCTGCCCGCACTGGACGCGGTGATCGCGCAGGCGGCAGTGACCTACCTGAAGCTCTGCGGCTTTGTGCTGTACTTCCGGCTGCTGGCGGCAGGGTGCGGGGCATTGCTGCCACAGCCGTGGGCGGCGCTGCCCGCCATGCTGCTGGAAGTGTGTTCCGGCTGCGATCAGGCCGCCCGCACCGGGCTGTGGGCCAGCACGCTGTGCTGTGCGGCGCTCAGTGTGCAGGGGGTGTCGGTGCTTTTGCAGGTGCGCACTATCTGCCCGGCCGAGATCTCGCTGCGGCCTTTGCTGGCAGCGCGGGCGGTGCATCTGCCGCTTTCGGTGGCGTTGTTCTGGCTGGGCAGCACCGTGCCGGTGCAGGCCGTGCAGACCTTTACCACCCTGACCGAACGGGTGGTGGTGCTGCGCCGTGTCCCGCTGGACTGCGCCCTGCTGGCCTTTGCCGTGTGCTGCATCACGGTGGAGGTGTTATCTGATACAGTGACAGATTATTGACGCTGATGCGATGAAAAATGCAGTGTATCAAGCTGATACAGTGCCCCCTTGATTGATACAGTGCGTCAGTGTATCAGGGCAGGCCAGTGTATCAACCTGATACACTGGCAAAAAGAAACATAAGTAAGTTATATATTTCTCACTGTATCATGTATTTCTCCACGGTAGGCCAGCCGGGTAAACCACCCTCGCGCGCCGTCCTTTTGGCACAGCTGATATTTTGCAATGTCGCCATCCCGTACAAGCTCAGCATACGAGCGTTTGTAAGTGGCTTCACTGCACCCGATCTCCCGCAGGACGGCGGCGCGCAGCTCGTTGCTGGGCATCGACCCAAGGCGGCTCTCGGACAGAACGTTCAGGATGGCGCTGCGGGTGTCCTGCCGGGTCTCCGCCGTGCGCACCCGCCGCTCCTCAATGAAGTCGGCATCCTTCTTGTCGGTGTAGCCGTCAAACACGGCCCGCGCAGTCTTTACGCCCTCCACCTCCACATCGTCGATGTGCAGCAGCACCGTCTGCTGGGGGCGGGCGTAGCTGCTTTTCTCGTGGCTGAGATAAATTTTGCCGTCGTTCTTGGCGCGGCCCATCATCAGTACGCTGCGGGCCATGTCCCAGATATCCGAGCTGTCGGCCAGACGTGCGCGGCCGGAAACGCCCTGCTTTTTGTTGGAGTGCATCACGATGAGCACCGCGCAGCCCTGTTTTGCGGCAATGGCGCGCAGCGGCAGCAGGGCACTGCGCATCTGGTTGCGGCTTGCCATCTCCACATCGGCGGGCAGAAAGCTCTGCAGCGGGTCCACGATGAGCAGCAGCGGCCCGGCCTTGGCGGCAAAATCCGCCAGTGCCTGATCCTTGAGGGTAAGGGGCTGGCCGGTCTTGGCAAAGTAGTCGTCGGCGGTCAGCACCAGTACCCGGTTCATGTCGGCCCCGGCCGCCAGCAGACGGGCCTTGAGCACCTTGCCGGGGTCGTCCTCGCCCGCAAGCAGCAGCACCTTGCCGGTCTGCTGCGGCGGCAGCGGAAAAAAGCCGGAGGTCTTGCCCGCCGTCACATAGGCAATGAGCTGTGCCTGCCAGATGCCCTTGCCGGTGCCGCCGTCGGCACCCAGCAGCGACACTTCGCCCAGCGGCAGCAGCTGCGGCACCAGCCACGCCACGCTCTGCATGGGCACATCGGCCAGCAGGCCGGGCTGCGCCGCGCTGCCCTCCAGCGCAAGCTTGCGCTGCTTTGCGTCCGCATTCACGGCTGCCATAAAGGCTGCGGGGTCGGCCTGCCACGCCTGCTTGCAGGTGTTGAGCCATTGATCGATCTTGTAATTGACGGCGGGCAGCTGCATGTTGCAGGCTGCGCCGCGCACGTCGTCCAGCAGGTCTTCCCGTGCATCCGGGTCGGTCTGGTGGAACATTACCGCAAAGGTCAGGCGGCTGAACAGCTGCTGCTCGGTCCTGCAGGCATCCAGCATGTTCAGAAAGTCTGTGCGGTCCTGAATGGATACTCCCAAAATACATTTCTCCTTTCGCTGTGGTTTATAACTGGAAGCAAAACCAAATGTTGTTGCTATAAGTATAACTCTGAAAAAACAACGTGTCAACAAATAGTTTTTGCGCAAAAAGCCACAGCTTCCGGGGTGAAAATGCACAGGAAAATGGGGAAAGAAAAAGAGAAGGCGGGCACCTTCTCTTGACAAAACGGCAAAAAATAACTATACTACAAATAGAAAAGGTGCTGTCCGCAATGGTCAGCTCCTTCCGGTTGGATCAATAAGAATGACCGCTTACCGTTTGGAGACAGGGGCGGTCATTTCTTATTGTTATGGATCTCTTTGAAGATTGCCCATGCGATCTGAAATGTAATCCCAACTGTGCCGCCAACAATGACGAACAGCTGCAGAACATCGTTCAACACCATGATGCATCCCCCCTTCCGCGTTTGCGAACGGGGGAACAAACAATAAGCTTTTACGTCCCCCGGACGCTTGCCGGAGGGAAGCATGACCACCTGCGCTTGCAGATAGCACCTTAACGCCACCCTTTGGGGCGGCATTTTTAGTTTAGCATACTTTCTGACGAAATACAATAAGAACCCACAGAAACGACGCTTTGTAAAATTTTATGGTGCATGGTTGCTTTTTGAAAAAAGCAGAGTATAATAAAAGTGAGAAAGTAAGAAAATCGCACAAAGGAGGATGAAGGATGCTGACAGAATTGAGAACAAAATCCCAGATCACCATTCCAAAGGATATTGTAATGAAGATGGGCCTGCGGGAGGGCGACAAGCTGGAGATCGTGGAGAAGGATGGCGTGATCGAGCTGATGCCGGTAGCCGTTTACCCCAAAAAGTATCTGGACGAGCTGCGCAGCGAGATCAACGAAGCAAAGGCCAAAATTGCGGCAGGGGAGCAGCCGGTGTTCGACACTGTGGACGCACTGTTTGAAGCGCTGGACGGTGCGGACGAATGAATTACAAGATCACCTACACCAAACGATTCATAAAGAACCTGAAGCGTTTGAACGCAGCGGAGCGGGCGCAGCTGAAAAAGAAGCTGGAAATTCTGGAAATCGACCCGCTGAAGTAAGGAGTGATTCTGGATGTTACAGCCGAAGCTGACAAAGGTGGAACCCGTAAAACCGATGAAGCTCTGCCTTTATTATGAGACGGGCGAGGTAAAGCTGTTTGATGCAGCCCCTTATGCCACCGGCTCGTGGTACGGCAGGCTGCAGGATGAGCGTTACTTTGCTACCGTGCATCTGCTGCCGGGCGGTATTGGCATCGAGTGGGAAGAGGGGCAGGATATCGCCCCGCATGAGCTGTACGAAAACAGCGTTCCTGTGAAGAAAACAGCATAACCCAATGCAAAAGGCCGCTGCACGGTTCACATGCAGCGGCCTTTCCATTTGATGGGGAGTATTCAGCGGCGGTTTACTGGATGCCGGTCACAGGGTAGTCCTGATCCTCAACGGCCTTCTTCAGCACGTCGTCGGCGACCTCGGCGTTCAGGGTGACGATGGCGGTGCCGGCCTCGTGGCTCACCACGGCCTCGTCCACCTCGGGCAGGGCTTCCAGAGCCTTCTTCACGCGGGCTTCGCAGTGGCCGCACATCATGCCTTCCACCTTCAGGGTCTTTTTCATAGCAGTGTCCTCCTTGGTACTCTCTTTATTTGCAACCGCTGCGGGCTGTGCGGAGACAGCGGGCAGGGAAGCAGCATTTTTTGCCGCACGATCGTGCTTTGTGCTGTGCACGTCGAACAGGTTCAGGCGCAGGGCGTTGCTTACCACGCAGAAGCTGGAAAGGCTCATGGCGGCGGCACCGAACATGGGGTTCAGCGTCAGGCCGAAGGGGATGAACACGCCTGCGGCCAGCGGGATGCCGATGATGTTGTAGATGAACGCCCAGAACAGGTTTTCGTGGATGTTGCGCAGGGCAGCGCGGCTCAGGCGGATGGCGGCGGGCACGTCCGACAGCTTGGAGTTCATCAGCACCACGTCCGCCGCGTCGATGGCAACGTCGGTGCCTGCGCCGATGGCGATGCCGGTGTCGGCACGGGTCAGGGCCGGGGCATCGTTGATGCCGTCGCCCACCATGGCCACCTTGCCGGATGCCTGCAGCTGGCGGATGACCGCTTCCTTGCCGTCGGGCAGCACGCCTGCGATCACCTCGTCCACACCGGCCTGCCTGCCAATGGCGTCGGCGGTGCGCTGGTTGTCACCGGTGAGCATGACCACGCGGATGCCCATGGCCTGCAGCTCTCGGATGGCGCGGGGGCTGTCCTCCTTGATGGTATCGGCCACCGCGATGATGCCCAGCAGATGGCCTGCTCCGCCGAAGAACAGGGGCGTTTTGCCCTGTGCGGAAAGGGCTGCGGCCTTCTCCTGCAGCTGTGCGGGCACGGTGACTTTGGTGCCAATAAAGGACGCATTGCCGCCAAAGATCTCCACGCCCTCCAGCTTTGCGGCCAGACCGTTGCCCGGCAGGGCGGCAAAGCCGGATACCTCGGGGGCGGTGAGCTTCTGCGCGTCGGTGCAGGCCAGCACGGCCTTTGCCAGCGGGTGCTCGCTCTTGCGCTCCAGTGCGGCGGCAAGGGTGAGCAGCTCCGCCTCGGAAACGCCCTCGGCGGGCAGAATGTCGGTCACTTTTGGTTCACCGCTGGTGATGGTGCCGGTCTTGTCCAGCGCCACGATCTGGGTGCGGCCTGCAGCTTCCAGCGAAGCGGCGGTCTTGAACAGGATGCCGTTCTTTGCACCCAGACCGTTGCCCACCATGATGGCCACCGGCGTTGCCAGACCCAGCGCACAGGGGCAGCTGATGACCAGCACGGAGATGCCGCGGGCCAGCGCATAGCCCAGCTCCCGGCCCAGCAGCAGCCACACGATGGTGGTGACCACCGCAATGGTAATGACCGCAGGCACGAAGAAACCGGACACCGTATCGGCGATTTTTGCAATGGGAGCCTTGGTGGCGGCGGCATCGCTGACCATCCGGATGATCTGGGCAAGGGTGGTGTCCTCGCCCACGCGGGTGGCCCGGCACTGCAGGAAACCGGACTGGTTGGTGGTGGCAGCGCTCACCTTGTCGCCCGCAGCCTTGTCCACGGGGATGCTCTCGCCGGTCAGGGCGCTCTCGTTCACGGCGCTGGTGCCTTCCAGCACGATGCCGTCCACGGGGATGTTCTCGCCCGGGCGCACCACAAAGATGTCCTCCTTCTGCACCTGCTCGATGGGCACGGTCACTTCGGCACCGTCCCGCAGCAGGGTGGCGGTCTTGGGGGCAAGCTTCATCAGGCTTTTGAGCGCGTCGGTGGTCTTGCCCTTGGAGCGGGCCTCCAGCATTTTGCCCACCGTGATGAGGGTCAAAATCATGGCAGCGGACTCAAAGTAGAACTCCATCATATAATGCATGACCAGCTCACTGTTGCCGTCCACCTGCGCGCGGGTCATGGCGAACAGGGCGTAGGTGCTCCACACAAAGCTTGCCATGGAACCCATGGCCACCAGCGTGTCCATGTTGGGCGAGCCGTGGAGGAGCCCCTTGAAGCCGTTGATGAAGAACTTCTGGTTGATGACCATGACGATGCCCGCCAGCAGCAGCTGCACAAGGCCCATGGCAATGTGGTTGCCGTCGAACCAGCGGGGCAGGGGCCAGCCCCACATCATGTGGCCCATGGAGAAGTACATCAGCACCAGCAGAAAGCCCAGCGACGCAATGAGCCGCCGCTTGAGCTTGGGGGTCTCGTGGTCGGCCAGCGCGTCAAGGTCGGCGCTGGTGGAGCTGGCAACCGCCGCGCCCGCACGCTTGGGGCTGGCACCGTAACCGGCATCCTGCACGGCCTTGATGATCTCGGCAGAGCTGGCGGTGCCCTCCACGCCCATGGAGTTGGTCAGCAGGCTCACCGAACAGCTGGCAACGCCGGGCACCTTGCTCACGGCCTTCTCCACCCGGGCAGAGCAGGCTGCGCAGCTCATGCCGGTAACGTTGTATTGTTCCATAAAATATCACTCCTACGTTGAGTATGCACGGGAAAGGGCTTCTTATTTCATGAGCTTGGGCAGAAGATTCACCAGCTCGTCCAGCTTTGCCTCGCTGCCCGCGCGCAGGTCGTCCGCCACGCAGGTGGAGATGTGCTGGGCCAGCAGCTCTTTGGAAAAGCTGTTCAGCGCCGAGTTCGCCGCCGCCACCTGCACAAGGATGTCCACGCAGTAGGCATCCTTTTCCAGCATGCCGCGGATGCCGCGCACCTGCCCCTCGATGCGGCTGAGCCGGTTCAGCAGGGCCTTGTGCTCCTCAGGGGTGCGGTCCTTGTGGCGGCAGCAGGAGGGGGTGACGCTTTCGGTGGGCACAGCGGATGCGTCAACGGCCGGAGCCGTGGCAGCTTCGGGCTGGGCGGGCGTGCCGCAACAGCAGCAGGGCTTTTTTTCGTTGTCCATAAAATATCTCCTTTACCCATAGGGGGTATGTGTCTTACAGCATGAGTATAGCACAGCAAACCCGATAAATCAAGTAGGGAATTGAAAAATACAAACAAAAAGAGGGAGGGCACTGCAAATGCCTTCCCTCTATCAAATAACTTTTACTTCTCCAGAATCCGCGGCACAAACAGGCTCAGCATCTTGCCCCACCAGTACCACTCGTGGGAGACATCGCCGCCCCAGACCTCGAGGTGGGCGGGCAGGCCCTGTGCGGCCAGCACATCGGCCAGCGCCTGCGTGTCGGCTTTGGCGTCGTCCTCGTAGGCACCCTGACCGGCGCAGAGCATCAGGCTGTTCTCCTTGGCCTTGGCCAGAGCCAGCTTGTCGGCGATGCCGTTCTCGGCCAGATACTGCAGGGGAGAGCAGCGCAGCACCAGATCGTCGGCTTCACTGCCCCAGAAGCGGGCCAGATCGTAGATGCCGGAAAGGCCGATGGCACCGGCAAAAAGCTTGGGACGGCGCAGGCGGCAGTTGACGGCGTGCACAGCGCCAAGGTCGATGCCCACACACCACAGCTTGGCATCCTTTGCGGCACCGTTCAGGGCCAGCACCCGGGGAGCCAGCTCGGCGGTAAGGTAGACGAAGTACTTTTCCTCCATCTCGGCGCGGCGGCGCACCGGGATGTCGCCGTTCAGTACGGCCTCGCCGTCAATGCTGTCGGCGCAGAACAGCTGCACCTTACCCTCGTTCAGCAGCGGGGCAATGGCATCGGGCATGCCGTTGTTCTCCCAATCATAAAAGCGGCCGCCGCGGGCAGGCAGGGCCAGCACCGGCACACCGGCGCTGCCGTATACCTTGAACTCCATCTCGCGGTTCAGCACGCTGCTCCACTCTTTGTAATAGGTACCCTGGATCATAAATCAAGCACTCCTTGTTTCTATATTCACCGGCCCGGGCGCAGTCGCTGCACGTCGGTACCGGTCGTTAGCGATCAAAAGAAAGCTTTCTCTGGAAATATCACACGAACTGGTTGCGCTGGGCATCGTACTCGTAGCCCACGGCCCGGAGCTTTGCGCAAAGGCCGGCCTTGTCGGCATCCATGTCTTCGCACAGAGCATCGAGGTTTTTGTAAAAATCACGCAGCTTCAGGTTCACCACGCTCAGCAGCATGATGGGATCGTTGGGCAGAGCCATGTGTTTTGCCTCCTTACAGCAACAAAAAAAGCCGGCCACTCGACAAAGTGACCGGCCACATACACCAAATTAGACAGCGCGGGTAACTTTGCCAGCGCGCAGGCAACGGGAGCATGCGTAGACGTACTTGGGAGAACCCTCAACGACCGCCTTGACACGACGGACATTCGGCTTCCAGGTACGGTTGGAACGACGATGAGAGTGAGAAACCTTGATACCAAAGGTAACACCCTTGCCGCAGCATTCACATTTAGCCATGGTACTTGCACCTCCTGCAGTGAAGTAAGGAATCAAAATAATCAGCTTGACTATTGTAGCAGATTACCGGGCAAAATGCAAGCCTTTTTTCAAAAAATATTGCGTTTTTTGGAAAACAGGCAAGCATGCTCGCCCTCTCCGAATACCCCCTTGTCTAAAACCTCAAAAAATAGTATTATATATGGTATACTGAAAAAAGGCAGGAATATCGAATGACCTCTCAGGGCATCTATTATCTCATCCGCGCGCTGGTGGCACTGGTGGCCATCCCCTTCCACGAAGCGGGCCATGCGCTGGCCGCGTGGCTGCTGGGCGACGACACCGCAAAGCGGCAGGGTCGTCTTTCGCTGAACCCTTTTGTACACTTTGACCTGCTGGGCACGCTGTGCATGGTGTTTGCGGGCGTGGGCTGGGCAAAGCCCGTCTCCACCGACCCCCGCAATTTCAAAAACCCCAAGTGGGGCATGGCCCTCACCGCGCTGGCTGGCCCTGCGGCAAACATCCTCCTTGCCTATGTGGGCATGGTGGTGTGGAAGCTCATGTACTACTGGGCACCGGTGAACGATGCCACCATCTACATTGCCATGTTCCTGCAGTACCTTGTGCTGATGAACGTGAGCCTTGCCGTGTTCAACTTGATCCCGGTGCCGCCGCTGGACGGCAGCCGCATCCTGCTGGTGCTGCTGCCCCGGCGCATCTACTTTGGCCTGATGAAGTACGAGCGCTATATCATGATCGCCCTGCTGGCGGCAGTGTGGTTCGGCGCACTGGATACCCCCCTGTACTACCTGAACAACATTGTGTGGGAGCTGCTGGGCAAGGGCACCGGCTACATTGATAAGATCGCGTATTCCATCTACTATGCCGGCCTTGGGACGGTGGTGTGAGCGTGGCAGAAGAACTGACCTTCCATCTGGAAGATTTTGACGGCCCGCTGGAATTATTGCTGGCGCTTGTGGCCAAACATAAGATGGACCTGCACAACATCCCCATTCTGGAGCTGATCGACCAGTACACCGCCACGGTGGCGCGGGCCGACCCGGACCCGGAAGCCGCCAGCGCCTTCATCGAGATGGCCGCGCGGCTGGTGGAGATGAAAAGCTACCTGCTTTTGCCCCGCAGCGAAGAGGGCGAGCGCATGAAGCAGGAGTTCACCGGCCAGCTGATCGAGTACGACCAGTGCCGCCGCATGGCTGCGCTTTTGCGCCAAAAGGCCGAAGCTGCGCCGGTTTTTGTGCGTCCGCCCATAGAGATGGAGTTCGATAACACCTACGACCTGCACCATGCGCCGCAGGTGCTGGCGGATTACTGGGCCGTTCTTTCCGGCCGCACCAGGCTGCGCCGGGAGCCTACCCAGCAGCAGTTCGAGCCGCTGGTCACAGCGCCCATGGTGTCGGTGACGAGCCGGGTGGTGTACATTCTGCGGCACCTGATTGCCGGTACAGCGGCAAAAATGAGCCAGCTGTTCAGCCGCCAGCAGACCCGCAGCACCAACGTGGCCACCTTTCTGGCCTTGCTGGAGCTGGTGCGCGGCGGCCGCGTAAAGCTGGACGACGAGGGCCGGCTGACCATGCAGCGGGGCCGCATCCAACGTGATAAGGAGAAGGAATGAACCAGAAACAGATCCGTGCAGCCGTGGAAGCCATGCTGTTTGCCAGCGGCGACCCCATTGGTGCCGACAAGCTGGCCCAGGCGGTGCAGCTGCCGCAGCTCAGCGTGGAAGCCGCGCTGGAAGCCCTGCGGGAGCGCTACGCCCGGGAGGACAGCGGCCTGTGCCTGCTGCACCTGAACACCCGCTGGCAGCTTGCCACCAAGACCGAGTGGGCCGACTGCATCCGCCGCCTGCTGGACAGCCGCCGCGCAGTGCCCCTTGGCCCCGCCGCCATGGAGACCCTGACCGTGATCGCCTACAACCAGCCGGTGTCCCGCGCCTTCATCGAGCAGGTGCGCGGCGTGGATTCCTCGTCCAGCGTGTCGGGCCTGCTGGAAAAGGGCCTCATTGAGGAAGCCGGCCGCCTTGACCTGCCGGGCAGGCCGGTGAGCTTCCGCACCACCGACACCTTTTTGCGGGTGTTCGGCCTTTCTTCTCTGGCCGACCTGCCGCCGGTGCACGGGCAGGAGACTGAAACGAACGCATCACCGACAGAAAGTGAGGGGTAACGCATGGGAGCATTCCTCGCCGCGCTGGGCGCAGTGCTGCTGTTCATCCTCCGGGTGGTCGGCATTCTGCTGCTGGTGGTGCTGATCTTACTGGTGCTGTTGCTGCTGTGCCCCTTCTGCGCAGACCTCTGCTGGGAGCATGGCGTGCTCACCGTAAAGGCCGGTGCGCTGGGCATCACCTTCCCGGTGTTCCAGTACCCGAAGCCGGAGCCGCCGCCCGCACCGGAAAACCCGGAGCCGCCCAGGGGCTTTGGCAAGGTCAAGGCAAAGTTTGCCGCATGGCGGGCCGAGCGCAAGCGGAAAAAGGCAGAGGAGAAAGCCCGCAAAAAGGCCGCCGCCGCTGCCGCCAAGGCAAACAAGCCCGCCCAGCCGCGCAAAAAGGCAAAGATCACGCTGGAGATCCTCTGCACCATGCTCAAAGGTGCGGGCACTTTGACCAAAGCTGTGTTCGGTGCGCTGCGCATCACAAAAATACAGGTGCGCCTTGGTGTGCGCGGGGAGGACCCCGCCGCCGCTGCCCGCAGCTACGGCAAGCTGCAGGCGTGGCTGTACCCGGTGCTGGGCGTGCTGGACCGCTTTCTCTGGCTGCAGTTCGATGAGCTGCGCATCCTGCCGGACTTTGGCAGCGGGCAGCCCACCGTGGAGGACCGGGTGTCCTGCCGGGTGAGCGCGCAGGCACTGTTCATCGTCCTTGCGGCGGTGCGGGTGCTGTACGAGTTCTGGCGCAAAAAAGTATTGGACATCTTCCTATAATGTGGTACACTATACGTGTATCCGGATCTGCAGACAACGGGCCTTTGCCCGAATCAAACCGATAAAGGAGAGCTGTTTTATGGCTGAGCATCCCATTCAGGGCCTGATGAACGTTACCATGGAGAAGATCCACCAGATGGTGGACTCCAACACCATCATTGGCAAGCCCATCATCACCGAGGACGGCACCACCATCCTGCCGGTTTCCAAGGTGAGCTTTGGCTTTGCCTCCGGCGGCACCGACTTTGACGGCAAGAACGCCGCCAACAAGGACCTGTTTGGCGGCGGCTCCGGTGCGGGTGTGAACATCCAGCCGGTGGCCTTCCTCGTGGTAAAGGACGGCTGCGTGCGCACCATCCAGCTGTCGGACAACGCCGACACCATCAACCGTGCCCTGACCATGCTGCCGGAGCTGGTGGACAAGGTTGCCGCCCTCATTAAGAAGGACGAAAAGAAGGAAGAGCCTGCTGCTCCTGCTGAGCAGTAAGTGGAGGGCTTGGCACCGGACACTCCGTCCCGCCTGCGCTCGCCAGACCACCAGCGTGGTGTAGCCCTCGCACTTCCCGGCAGGCTTTTTTGTCGATTTTAGTCGCAGCCTGCACTTCAGACATGGCTTCGCGCATCTTGCCGGAGTATCCGGTGCCGATCCCTGCTGGCCTGCTAACTACTATCGCCGTAACTGTGAGCTTCCAACTCACAGTTTTGATACAGGCGCACCCGCACCCCAAAGCAGGGGAGAGGTGCGCGTTTTGAGCGCCGGGAGGCGCACAAGGAGTTTAATTATGGCAGAAGAACGTATTCAAAAGATCATGGTACTTTTTGAACAACCTGAAAATGAATCCCGGCTGGAACGTTTGACTGGTAAGCTGATGCAGGTGAGAGATATCCGGGGGACGATCGGGCGGATGGCGATGGAGCAAGTGTTGGATGATCTTGAATTGTTCGAATTGAAAACTTTTGCTTTGTGCTCGGAAGAAATCAGGGGACTTGTCGAAGAATGGCGGATTGTTTTACTCCCGGAACTGGAGCCGGTTGTACGTTTGTTGGATCCGGAAGGGAATCGGATTCCTCATTTTTATATTTATGATACTTATTCGGCTGAGCTGGCCAGGCTGAGAGCTGAAATAAAACAAAAGAGCCTTCAAGGGGCAGAAGAACGGGAATTAGAAGCGTTGTATGTACAAAGTGTGGTTTTGGAAGACAAGGTACGCGAAGAGTTGTCTGTGCAGTTGAGACCTTATCACGACGATTTGAAACAGGCTTTGGAAGCGGTCGGATTGCTGGATGTCGTATTGGCAAAAGCCAGACAAGCAATAAGAGGACAATTGACTTTGCCGCAAATTCCGGAAGAGGGGGAAATGGTGTTCGAAGGTCTTTTCCATCCTCAGATCCGGGAGATTTTAGAACAGGAAGGAAGAGCGTTTCAGGCTGTAGATTTGAAATTGGAAAAGGGAACGACGGTGATTACCGGAGCCAATATGGCCGGAAAGACAGTGTTGTTGAAAAGTGTGCAATTGGCGCAATACCTGATGCAGTTCGGTTTTTATGTACCTGCCCGGCGGGCGGGTATGCCGCTCGTGGAACAAGTCTTGACCAGTATCGGGGATGATCAGGATGAATTGAACGGTCTCTCTTCTTATGCGGCTGAGATGTTGCGGGTGGATGAAATGATCCGGCAAGTCAGGCAGCGAAGTAAAATTTTGGTGCTGATAGACGAATTGGCCCGGACGACCAATCCCGTCGAGGGACGGGCAATTGTGAATGGGGTAGTGGATTTTTTGACTACTCACCGGGTGATGGCTATGGTTACTACCCATTATAGCGGAATAACGGCCGAATGCCGTAAATTGAGAGTGCGGGGATTTGTAGAGAATCGGGTTGAAGGGAATATGACCCTGAAAAATATCAATGAGTTTATCGATTATTCACTCGAAGAAGACAGCGGAGAAGAAGTTCCCCAGGAGGCGATGCGTATTGCCTGGATGCTGGGGATCGACCGTGGAGAGTTGGAACGGGGGGAAAATTATTTGCAGGAAGAAAATCCTGATTGGAAAAAGACAGTACAGTAGAAAGAAAATATATATGAAAAGTAAATTAGGAATAGATTTTGATAAAGTCGGACATGCCCGTGAAATGGCCCGTAAGATTGCTGACCAGGTGCAGGATTTTGTGGATGGCTATACGACAGTGGCTGTCGAAAGGACATTGTGTCGTTTGCTGGGTATCGACGGAGTGGATGTTCATGCTGTCCCTCTGCCGAACATTTTGGTAGAC
>ERZ1106973.210-NODE-210-length-77956-cov-20.767564_pt1 | contig 77956 bp, 79 predicted proteins | sample MGYA00403686_ERZ1106973 | MGnify/ENA primary metagenome ERZ1106973 (study PRJEB35170, sample SAMEA104062408) | human gut metagenome | biome: human gut; feature: human-associated habitat; material: faeces | place: Denmark | collected 2012-11-06 ...
CTACGTCCGAGCCGCTTATATTCGTAAATCCTGCCGGTAAATAATTTCCATAGCTAATCTGCGCACCGTTATCCTGCGTAAAGTAGCTGATGAACGGCGTCATCATGGAAAGGATGAACAGAGCGATACAAAGGTTGGCCAGATGTTTCCAGCTGATTTTGTTGAAAATCGCCGCGAAAGCAAAGGCAATCAAACCAAATCCGGCCAGCGTATAGACAATAACACGGACGTCAGCCAGCGTCGTCATCGCTTTGCAGGCGATATATTTGAAAATATCGTCTTTTGCTTCATAACAACGCTGCATGGCAACAGGATTGCCGTTGGCATCAAGTTCATCAAAAGTGCCGACCGCTCCCTCTTTGGTGTTACCATTTGCGTCAGTATAGACTTCCTTATATTCACATTTACAGGTGCTTGCATTATCCGCAGTCAGCGTACAGCTTTCTCCGGTTGATGAATCCTTACAGTTATAGGCCTGAATTTCAGCTTCATTTGGCTCTTCTCCGTCCATATAATCGTATATTTCCTGCTGACGGGCAGCTTCTTCAGCCGCGGCGGCCTCTGCTGCGGCGGCTTCAGCATCGGCAGCAGCTTTTTCATTTGCGGCTGTTGTTCCATCTATATCTTCACGGTTTTTGGTGGCCGCATCGGCATTTCTTTTGGCTGCCATAAGGTTTGTTTGAGCTGCCTGAAGTGCTTCCACATCACATTTATCCGGATCTTTTGTACATTTTTCCTGCAGTTTATCATATTCTTTTTTAGCCTTTTTCAAATCCTTATTGGCATTTTTTTCGGCTTTTTCCGCTGCTTTTATTTTTTCCTTCTCAGCCTTTTGGGCTGCCTTGTCGGCTTTTTTCTTTTCCTTATCAGCTTCTTTCTGTGCCTTACTTGCCGCCTTGTAGGCTTCATCTTTAGCCTCATTGGCACTGTTCAATTCAGAATAAGCCATAGCAGCTGCCTTGTGTTGCTTCGTCATTTCATCACGCGCCGCTTTTGCCACTTCAGTATCACCGCGGGCAATGGCATCATTCATTTTCTTTTCTGCATCCTTTTTAGCAGCTTCTGCTGCCTTCATTTTAGATTCAGCGGCTTCCGCCTGTTTAGACGCTTCATTATATTTTGAATATTCTGCTTTGCGCTTTTCATCCGCCGCTTTTTGGGCATTGGTCGCTTCCGTAGCCTGTTCGGCTGCTTTTGTTGCTTTTTTGTCAGCCTTGTCCTCAGCCTTCTCGTTGGATTTGGCATTCTTCTCGGCCAGAGCCTTCTGCTGTTCGCAAATAGTCAGCTGATAGCCTTCCTTACCCGAGCAGTCGATTTCGACATCGGCTTTAGCAAAATCAGAGAAAGAAGCCAATGTTGCAAACACAAAGGCTGCTAAAAATAAGTTAGATTTATTTTTAATGTTTAACATGGCATCCTCCTCATAGTTCTCAATCTCTGTTCTAAAATTCTTTAGTTTGCCTGAATCAGAGTATCTTGAATCTGCTCAGCCGTAATGGCCGTACTATCTACCATATAGTTAATAATGGCAGCGGTGGTTGCAATCACAACCAGACCGATGATAATTGCGCTCAGCCATTTCCAGTTCAGGTTTCCGAAGAAACCGCCGATGGCGACGGCAACGATACCGAAACCGGACACGGCAAAGATAATCTCGCGCATGCCGGTAAAGATTTTGGTACCTGAATCCGTAAGGGTTTCAAACAACGCGTATGAGTCCGTTGCAAATAAAACTGAAGAAACCACGAACATCAACATGGAAAGAAACAGGAATTTCTTTAATTTTACGCACAACATTTTACTCACCACCTTTGCAATTTTGTTTGTTTCTGTTGCGTCTGAGCGAACAAAAGGGAGGCCTTCAGGTTTATTTTGCTTAAAATTTACCATTTTTGCCTCCCTTAGTTCAAGTATCAGTCAGTTCACATCAAGCGGTCAGACTAGATGTCACCGAAGGTTGTTTCCAGACCGGCATCGCGGGAACCGGTAGCGTATTCAACGATGGAACCGGCAGCGGCCAGAATAGCCAGACCGACGGCCAGAGAAGCGAACCAAGGCCATTTTACTTTTCCGAAAATAGCCTGGAAAGCCAGACCGACCAGACCGAAACCGCCGACAATGAAGATGATGGTTTTAACTGACGAGAATACGCTCTTGGCTTTCGTCTGAGCGGTTTCCATCAGAGTATTGCCGTCAGCCAGAGCGTTGCCGCTGACTGCCATGACCATTACTAATGCCAGACAGCTGAGGGTCCAAAAATTTTTCTTTAAAAATCGCATAATCTTTCTCCTTAAATTAATTTAGCAAAACTTCTTATACTCTTTTAGAATAGCTAATTTTTAAACTTTTTTCCAGCATTAATCATCCAGTCCAAAAAGAGATAACCTGTTGTTTTAGCTTAATGTTTTTTCCTGTAACAAAAAATTCACAGTTAGCAGGGTGTCCAAACACCCTTATTTTTACGCCCGGAATGGTAAATTTTTCTCTAACAACAGGCACATAAAACACGTTTTCGGCCGATGCCGGAAAAATCGGCGGAAAAAGATGGCAGCAAGAGCAAAACGGCGAAAAGGAAATTTTTCGTTTTGCCGCAACGGCAGGCCTTATGTCTGCCAAGGGGAAAGAATCCACAAAATTTGTGCATAAATTCATATCTGCTTGCCAAGAGTCGCATATTGAATTATCTAGAGTTTAGAGGGGTTTATAATTTATGAAAAAAACGGCTTTTAAAACTTTTGTTTGCAGCTTTGTTTTTTCACTGTTTATTTTATTCACAATAAACGGACTGTTTTTTTATACCCCGGAAGCAACCTCTCAAAATGTTAAAATCCCAAGCAAAAACATATCGTTGTTTTTCATGGGCGACGCCGGCGGCGCCGTTTCCGCCAAAGTTCGCCCGATTAAGAAAATCGCCTTAAGCCTGCCGCCGCAGAAAAAACCGGCGCCGGCAACCGAAACCGTTTACGCGCCGGCAAAGCTGCCCACCCCTTCCGCCGAACCGGCCGTTCAAAAAGCGCCAAAAACACCGGACAATCCCGTTTTTGACGATATTCCGCTTGAAATTGCCGCGGCAGACATTGCCGACACGCCGGCAGAGCAGGAAAGCCAATCCGGCAAGGAATTCGTTTCCGCCGATTTTGACCGTATCATGAACACCCCTCCTCCGGTTTATGACGGCGAGAAAGCGGCGGAAGAAACCGATGTTTCCGCCGAAAAACGGCTGGCTGCCGCAGCCGTGGCGGCACCGGCAAAAGAGGCGCCGAAGAAAAGGGTCGTTTCGATAACCGACCCCGAAAACGAAAAAGACCAGGGCGGCTGGGATACCGGCGATGAAGACTACAGCGTCGACGAGAACGATCTGCATGCGCCGAAACCGCTGTTGATTGCCAGCGGCGAAACCAGAGAACCGGCCAGAAAAGCCATAACCCCGATTGCGGAAAGCAACGACGAAGGCGGTTACGACAAGGGCGGCGACAATTATGACATTGAAGAAAACGATCAAAACCTGCTTATTCCGCTGCAAAAAGACTTTGCCGCAACCGAGGGTCGCTTCAAAGTCGCCAAGGCGGCCGACAAGGATCAGATTGCCATGGTCAGCGGCAATACGCCGATAAGCAGCATGATCAACAAAGACAATGCCGCCGACGGCATTGTCCGCCGGGAGCCGAAGGCAGAAGAGCAACAGCCGGGCAAAAACTGGGAAAGCATGGCCGAAAAAAGCGGCAGCGACAATCCGTGGGTTGCGGCAAAAGGCACAAAGTTTCCCAAAAACAACGCCGTTCTGGACGCCAAATATTACAAAGACGCGGAACAGGCCGCGCTTGAAGCCCCTCAAGGCACGGCCGAAGACGGCAAAAGCGTCAAACTGGCCGCCGACATGGTGCAGAATATTCTGATTCCCATTCCGGAAGACATTCTGAACGAAAAAAATCTGGTTCCGCAGCTGGAATCTTCCAAGGACGACAAGAACAAAACCGACGACCCGCAGGAAGCGGCAAACCAGATAAAAAAAGAGCTTTCCAAAGAGGATAGCGTCAGCATGCCGACGGAAAGTCCCAAAAAGGAAAGCAAGGGCGGGCTGCTCAAGAGCATTACCTCCCTGTTTTCGGGAGGGGGTTCGGCGGAAGACAGCAGCAAAGAGACCACCGAAGAGGACGGCGGCAACAGTTTTGTCGATCGGATTACCGGAAGGATCAGCCGGCACAAAAACGGCAACAAACCGACCAAAATCCTGCCTGCGGAAATGCGGCTGGCCTTTCAGCCCAACCGCGCCGAGATTTCAGGAACGACGCTGAAGTGGATTCAGGCTTTTGCCAATAAAGTCAACTCCGACCGTTCGGTCATTCTGGAAATCCGCATTGACGGCACCAGTTCGTACGCCTTGCAACAGAAAAGACTGAACCTGCTACATAATATTTTAACCAATAAGGGTGTAGATTACCGTAAAATCAATACCGTATTCACAACCCGCGAACCAAACTCGTTTATTATAAGGACGGTAAGAATTAACAGCAACATTGACAGGGACGTAAAGGAGAGCAAAGACCAAGCGGCATACTACCAGTCATGGTAATAAGTAAAGCACCGCGCTTGATTATTTATTCTTCAATATGTATGATAGGTAAAAAAATATGACAAAATACAGCTTAGGAAACCTCAGAATGAACAAGACAATCTTATTAGCCGCTTGTTTCTTCAGCATATTTGTTACATCCGGCTGCCGCGGAACCATTATGGAACCCGCGCCGGACAATTTTGTATGCACCGATCCCAACAGCTGCGCCGACAACACTTACCAGACTTCCGAGTTTCAGAGTGTGGATCCGAGCGCCGACGAGAATGAGTTCGTAAACTATACCAAAGTGGCGGCAGACTACCGTGAATACGGCGAAAGGACGCCCCGCGACCAGAACATCACGCAGGCCGCGGCCGGCAACAACCTGTCCGCATCCATTCCGCCAAGCATTGAAGACGAAGTTGTCGATTATGAAGAGGAAATTAAGCTGACCGAGGACAACGGCCAGAGCGACGAGGCCGGAATGGCCGCCGGCGAAGATCCGGTCGAAGACTGGCTCGCCGAAGAAGGCAAAACGCTCAAAGCCCTGCTGACCGAATGGAGCGAAAGGGCCGGCTGGAGATTAATATGGAACTCCAACCGCAACTATACCTTAACGGCGGGCGCCATGTTCCGCGGACGTTTCGCCGACGTCAGTTCGGCCTTAATCAGAGCCTTTGCGAGAGCACGGCCGGCACCGATTGCCACATTTTACAAAGGAAACCGCGTCTTAGTTGTCGAGACCATGGAGGATGAGAATGCATATTAATAACTTACAGAAATTCGGACTGGGTCTGGCCGTCGTTGTCTTTGCGGCGTCATGTTCCCTGTCCACCAGCATGGACGCGACAATCGAACGCGAAGTTGAGGCGACCATTGACCTGAAGGAAAAGGCTAAAATTCCGGAAAAACCGATTACAACCGACGTGGTCCGGGTCAAAAACGACATCTGGCTCGGCGACACCAGCGAAATCGAATATGACGGCGAACCGGTTCCCTCTTATCTGGAAGCCAAGGACGGCATTACGCTCATCTCCAACCGGCCGATTACGCTGTATGAAATCGGCGACATGATTAACAAAATCACGTCGTTAAAAGTGCGTTACGCGCCGCAGCTGGAAACCGACGTGCTGAAAAATGCCACACAGAACAAGCCGAACCCCAACACGGTCGGCGCAGACTGGACCGAACCGAACAAAATGCTGGTTTCCTACCGCGGCCCGCTGAGCGGCCTGCTGGACGAAATTTCCTCGCGTTTCGGCATCTGGTGGAAATATGAAAAGAAAGAAATTTACTTCTATAAATACCAGACCAGGACCTTTGTTCTTTACAGCCTGCCGACCAAACCGACCCTGTCGGTCAACGTCGGCGGTTCGTCGACGGATTCCGGCGGCGGCGGCAGTTCTTCGCTGACTTTGGCCAGTTCGGCGGAAATTGAACTGTGGGGCAACATTGAAAAATCAATCAAATCCATGATTGACAAAGGTTCGCAGCTGACCATGGATCCGGCCAACGGCACGATTTCGATTACGGCGACCCCGAACGACATTGCCAAAGTCGCAAAATTCATCAATGAGCAGAACGCACGCCTGTCGCGGCAGGTTGCCATCAGCGTCAAGGTTCTGCAGGTTAACATTGACGACAGCGACCAGTACGGTCTGAACCTGACCGCCGCGTTCGACGACGGCAAGACCAAGCTCGGCCTGGCCAGCGTTCCCGGCCTCGGCACGGACATTACCGAAAACCTGACCATGACAATCCTGCCCGGCAACTGGACGGTTACCAGCGCCATTCAGGCTTTGTCGAGCCAGGGCACAACCAACCTGATTACGTCCGGTACGGTTACGACGCTTAACAACAAACCGGCGCCGATTCAGGTCATCAAAAAACAAAACTACGTTTCGGAAATTACCAAGACCAACAGCGGCGGCGACGCAAGCTACTATGATATTTCGACCGAAACGGAAGAAATCGAAACCGGTTTTACGCTGGACGTGCTGCCGCGCATTCTGGAACACGGGAGACTGCTGCTGATGTTTAACCTGACGTTGTCAGACCTGATTCAGCTGGAAAGGGTTGACCTGGGCGGCGGCGACACAGAAAGCGGCCAGGGCGGCCAGTATATTCAGAACCCGATTATCGAATCCCGCGGCTTTACGCAGGAAGTGGCTCTGAAATCAGGCGAAACGCTGGTTCTGACCGGCTATGAACGCGTTGAAAACGAAGCGACCAAGACCGGCGTCGGTTCGGCAACCAATTCGCTGCTGGGCGGCACGGCCGTTGCGACCAAGACCAGAAGCATTTTGGTCATCATGTTAACGCCGGTTGTTTTGGAATCCCCGCTGACACCGGAATCCAGAATGAGCGGCAACTAATCTCGGAAGGGCAAAACAGTGCTGGAAGAAGCTAAGTTATTAGACGACGACTACGACGCGGACGGCAGACGTACCTGGGGTACGAATATCGAACTCGACGGCGTTACCTATGCGACAAGCTTATTCTGGCAGCCGTTACAGAACAAGGACGATCCGTTTACGGAAGTCGGAGAGGCCTCGGAAGGCGTTATGGAAGGCGCCGACCTGTTCTGCATAAAGCAGGGCAAAGCGCCGCAGTTTGGTATCTGCGCCTCGAAAGAAGGCTACAAGAGCGGCGAAAACGTCGCGGCGGTCACGCTGGCGACGGCCATGGCCGACAGATCTTCGTTTGTGGCGGTATTCAAAGTTGACAATGGCTGGTGGTATACCTGTATCCGCAACGACATTATTCTTTCCGACGGCGATATGCTGTTTTTGAACGAACAGGAAGCCAAAGACCAGTTTCTGTCAATGCTGGCTGTTCCGGACTGGGGCAGAAAAATCGCGCCGCCGGAATGGGGAATTGAGGAAACCGAATATCCCGACCTCAAAAAACTCATGTCGCAGGGTATGCGCGCCAAGCTGCAAAAAATTAAGGCGCTGCGCGGCACAAAGCTGATGCTGGTCATCGCGATTTCGGCGATTATCGGCCTGTGGCTGCTTTCCAGCATCATCAACGGCATTTTTCTGGCGCCGCCGAAACGGCCGATTATCGCGCCGATTGCCCCCAAAGTGGTCAAGCCCGTCGAGGTGCCGCCGGAAATCAAGCCCTGGGAGAAGCTTTCCGACCCCGAACAGGTTATGAAAAACTGCTATAAGGCAGTCCAGGACGTGGTTTCGATTATGCCGCCGGGCTGGGTTATCGGCAACATTTCGTGTACGCCGGGCGGTTTGACGACTTCATGGTCACGGCAGGTCGGGCGGATTTCGTGGATTGTAAAAGCGCTCGACATGTCCGGCATCACGTTCTCGGGACGTTCGATTTCCGACGACGGAAACAGCCTGATTGCATCGGTGCCGCTGGATAAAATCCGTCAGATTTCGTCGCCGCCGCTGAAAACCGACATCGACCTGAAAAATACGCTGAACAATCTGTTCCAGTCCATCGGACAGGCCGTCAACCTGTCGAGTTTTTCCTACACTTCGCCGCAGCAGAACGTGTATCGTTCGGTAAAATTTAAATTTACGTCGACACACAATCCTGTGATTTGGAACGATTTATTAATAAAATTTTCAGGACTTGAGATTACTATGATTAGATACAATACCGGTGCTAAAACTTGGGAATATGAGGGAGCAATCTATGTTTTGTAATTTGAAAAAGCTTTTGTGTCTGGCTCTGGGCGTTTCCGTCATCAGCATGACGGCGGCCGGAAACCTGCATGCGCAAAACGTGACTTTGGAGACCAATGAACTGCCGCAGCTCTCTAACGACACCGATTTTCTCGGCGTTGACGGAAGTATTCCCGACGAGTTGTCGCTGCCGGACGAGCTCCCGGCTCCGGACAGCCTTCCCAAGGATCAGCCGCTGACAAACCCGGATGAAAACGGTCAGCCGGAAAATATGCCGGAAGTGCCGGATTTGAACACGCCGCAGCCGGTTGCGGACAATCTGCCGCTTATCGGCCCCAACGCACCGGACGCAGCCGCTTCCAACGTCGACATGCCATTGACGGGCCCCAATGCGAATATGCCATTGACGGGTCCGAATGCCAACATGCCTTTGACGGGACCGAACGCAAACATGCCGTTAACCGGTCCGAATGCCAATCTTCCCGCCATCGGCCCCAATGCACCGATGAACGGCCCCAACGCTCTGCCCGCCGATACGGGCGCGCTGCCGGATCCCGTGGAAAACATTGACGCACCGGATGTTGAAAATCTCGGCGAGGGACTGTTGGACCAGATTGACAACAAACTGTTTTCGCAGATGTCTGATTTGGAAAAACAGACGGCTTTGCTGACTCTCGAACTCCGCCGCGAAAAAATCAAAAACGAGATTGCGGCGATAAAAGCCCAGCGTCAGAAAGCCCTTGAAGAAGAAGAAGCCAAAAAAGAAGAAAAAGAGCGCAAACGCATTGAATGGGAAAAAGAACAGGAAGCCAAAATCCTGCGCGAAAGAAAAGCGCTTATGGACGCGATGGCCAAAATGGAACGCCTGAGACAGGAAAAAGTTTTGAAAGCCTACAAGGAAACCATGCTGAAAGAAAAGCAGGAATGGATTAAAAACAACGGCAAACTTTATGAACAGATTAAAAACGTCGAAAGGGACAGAAAGAACCTGATTGAAGGACTGAAGACCAAGATGGCGCATATTTCGGCTCTGGCAACCAAAGCGCAGAAAGACGCCGAAACCGCCAAGGAAAACTATCAGCGCGAAGTCAAAAACCTGCAAACGCAGATTTCGATTTTGAAATCGCGTCTGGAAGCCGAAATCGCCGAGAAGAAAAACGACAAGACCAATCCGTTTGCCCAGCCCGAGGTCGTGGTTACGGAAACAGAGGAAGAACTGCCGAAACTGGCCGAGGAATACGCCATTATGGAAATCCGCGGCAAGGGTGAAAACCTGACGGCTAAACTGATTAACAAAGGCGGCGATTCATTCATGGTTCGCAACGGCACCGTTCTGCAGACCGGCCACCGGATTGACGAAATCACTCAGACATACGTCCGGGCTGAAATCAACGGCATGAAAGATTATCTCTACTTTGCCGCCGGCGGAATTTTGGAAAAAGAACCCGTAAAATCGGACATTCAGGGCAAAAAAAACAAAACAACGGCCAAACAGAACGCCAACGCCGAGCTCCGCAACACAACCATGGTCAACAAGGGGGTTCCGAGTTTAGGAAGCGGCATGTTCGTCCGATAGGCAGGCATAATGGTTGATGAACCCGAAAACAACGAAGACAGCTTGCAGCAGCCGGACACCGGTATTCTTAAAAGGAACACCAATCTGGCAGTAGACGAGACTGTTGAAGAAAAGCCGGTCAATATTCTTGACCAGCTTTTTGGTCATGGCAACAGGCTGTTGACGCTGCCGGGTTCTTCGCTGGTTATCAATGATGATACGCGCCGCCTGCTGGCGCTGTTTTCCGACGGCACCTTTCTGGTTTCGGAATCACACAAATTTGACGGCCGCGTTCTAAGTTTTGAAGTTCTGGCGCGCAAGAAAAAACTCAGCATCGGCAAACCCCGCTATGTTTCGCAAAACGAACTGAACGCCATATACGCTTTCGGCGAGCGCAACCAGCCGATTTCGGAGAACGACGAAGACCTGAACCAGCTGCAGATGCAGAAGGACTTTGTCAACGTGGTCGCCCGGGCCGCTTCGCAAAAAGTTTCCGATATTCACATCGTCGTCGCCGACAGCACGCAGATTATGTTTCGCATCAACGGTATGATGCAGACAGAAATGGAATATAACAAAGAATGGGGCGAATCTTTCGTGCGCGCGGCATTTGCCTCGGCGGACATTTCGGACGCGAACTATGCGCAAAACGAATTTCAGGGCGCGCAAAAACTGGGTTCCACACCGCTGCGCGGTTCAAAGGGCAAACTGATGCTGCCGCACAACGTGCTGGCTATCCGCCTGCAGTTCAATCCGATCGCTTTTGGTACGCAGTATCTGGTTATGCGTCTGCTGTATGCGGACGACAATCCTGACGGTTCCGGCGATTTGGCGGCTCTGGGTTTCGGCGAATATGAAGAAAACCTGTTTTATCGCCTGCGTGCGGTACCAATCGGCCTGAACATCATCGCCGGCCCGACCGGTTCCGGAAAAAGTACGACCCTGCAGCGTAACATGATTAAGCTTTTGCAGGAAAAAAACTACGAAATCAATCTGATTACGGTGGAAGACCCGCCGGAGTATCCGATACCGGGCGCGCGGCAGATGCCGGTTACCAACGCCAATGACGAAGAAGAAAAAGACGAACAGTTTAACAAAGCGTTGTCGGCGGCGCTGCGTTCCGACCCGGACGTCATTATGGTCGGCGAAATCCGCGCGCTGGCAGCCGCCGAACTGACGTTCAAGGGCGCATTGTCCGGCCACGGCGTATGGTCGACCCTGCACGCAAACTCGGCGCCGGCCATCATTACCCGTTTCCGCGACATGGGCGTTCAGCCCTATATGCTGGCAGACCCGGAACTGATGAAAGGCCTGATTTCGCAGCGTCTGTTCCGCAAGCTGTGTCCGCACTGCCGGGTTTCGGTCAAAGAAAAACTGAACATGCCGCAGGTACAGCGCCTGAAAGTCGCGCTGGGCGACTTCGGCATTGAAAACACCTATATGCGCGGGCCGGGCTGCAAATTCTGCGACGGCCGCGGCATTAAGGGACGCATGAGCGTTCCGGAAATCATTCTGCCGGACGCAATGTTTCTGGAACTGATGATCAACGGCGAAACCAGAAAGGCTATCGACTACTGGACCAGCGACCTGAACGGGCGGCCGCTGAAAGACGCCGCGATTGAGCGCATGCTCAAGGGATATATTGATTTGGACGAAGTCGAGCGCTGGTGCGGCCTGCTTGACCAGCGTCCGGTTTACTAGGGAGTTTTACTATGGCTCAGGATGACAGCAAACGCAGATCCGCCTCCATGGCCCGCGCCATGAAGCAGCTGAACGCCATTGAGGTTTATTATGCCAAAATGATTTGCAATTTTTCAAACCAGACGCGTTTGAAAATCTATCGCAAAATCGCCTCGCTGATGCGCAACCGCTTTTCGCTGATGAACGCGCTGGACATGCTGCATGACGGCGCTTCCAACGGCGGCAAAAACCCCGACGAACCGATGGCCATCGCCATTGCCAGCTGGGCCAAGGCCCTGCAAAACGGTCTGCCGTTTTCCGACGCGCTGAAAGGCTGGGCCCCCGACCGCGAAAGACTGATGCTTTCGGTGGGCGACGTTTCCGACCTGGAAGGCGCCTTAATGAACCTTATCCGCGTTACCGAGGGTTCAACCAAAATGATACGCCCGATTATCGGCGCCATCGCCTATCCGTCGTTTCTGTTTATGATGGCCATCCTGATTATTTACGGTATCGGCGTCTACATGGTGCCGCCGATGATTGACGCGGCACCGACAGTACGCTGGCGCGGCATGGCGTTGACGCTGGTAAACCTGTCGGACTGGATTAAAAACTACTGGGCGGTGGCTTTTGCTTCGTTGCCGGCCGTTATGGCGGTCATTTACTTTACCATCGGCATTTGGACGGGAACAATCCGCGCAATTATCGACCGGCTGCCGCCATGGTCGCTGTATAAGGTCTTTACCGGCATCAGCTGGCTGCTGGCTCTGTCGGCTCTGGTCAAGGGCGGTACGCCGGTTTCGACGGCTTTGCGCGCCCTGCGCCGGGATTCAAGCCGGTATCTGAAAGAACGTATTGACAAAACGCTGGTTTTCATCAATAACGGTGACAACCTTGGCCAGGCGCTGAGCAAAACCGGCCTTGACTTTCCTGACAAGGAAATCATCAGCGACCTGAAAATCTATTCGGAACTGGACAACTTTGAAGAAGCGCTGGAAGCCTTAGCCAACGACTGGCTGGAAGAATCCGTCTATCTGATTGAGCAAAAGGCGTCCATTTTGAACATGGTTGCCCTGCTTTCGGTAGGCGGCGTCATTGCCTGGGCGGTTATGGGCGTGTTCCAGATGCAAGACCAGATTACCAGTTCAATGGGAGCTTAAAGATGAAAATGACCGATTTTTGCCGCCGCGTTGAAAAATTTGTTAAAACCTACCCCACGCCGTTGGCGGCAGGGCTGACGGTTTTACTGATTATTGCCGGCGTCTGGCATGTGGCAAGCCGTCCGAATCAACGGGTTATCGGCGCGATGGACAATTTGGCACAGCTGACCGAAAACATTCGCCGCAACTATAAAAACCGGCCGGACTACTGGGGGCTTTCAACCGAAAACGTCATACAAAAGCAGATTGCTCCGTCCGCCATGCTTCGCGACGGCCGCCTGACAAGCCCGGTTGCTGCGGAAATCAGCGTCGGCGGCGACGAAAACGGCAGTATGGTCATGCCGGGCATGCGCAGTTTTTACATCGCCTTCAAAAATCTGTCAAAAAAAGACTGCGTTGACATGGCCGTTTATCCATTGAGCGAAAAAATCAAGCTCGGGCTGCTTTCCGTTACTCTTAAAAACGGCGACGAAGAAACCGTTTTTCAATGGGGCGGCGAAAACGCCCTGCCGGTAAGCAAAGAAAAAGCCGCAAAAATTTGCCGGAAAAAAAGCATTATTTTATGGAACTTTGAATAAATTTGTAATTTATTAACCATTAGCTGTTAGTGTGTATGTAAAAGTATTCTACATGTTAGGGAAAGTCTTATGATAAATTTAAACAGAAGTGAACAGAACGGACGTTCGATGGTGGAGATGCTGGGCGTGCTGGCCATTATCGGCGTTTTGTCAGTAGGCGGTATCGCCGGCTATTCAAAGGCGATGACCAAGTTCAAAATCAATAAGAGCATGGACCAGATTTCAATGCTGGTCGCCAACATCCGCACGCTGTTCTCGGGTCAGCGCAACTATTCCGGCCTGAGCAATGCCAATGCCATCTCTTTCGGCATTATCCCGGGCGAAATGGACGGCGGCGGCGGAGTAATTACCAATGCTTTTGCCGGTAACGTTACCATAGGTACCGCTGCTCAAAACGGTAATGCTGATGCGGCGTTCACGATTAAATACGAAGGTCTGGGTCAGGAAGCCTGCGTCACGATGGCAACTTCCGACTGGGGTTCCGGTTCCTCTTCCGGTTTAGTTAACATGACGGTCAGTGCTGCGGACAAAGGTGGAACAACGTATTCCGGTACGGATTTGCCGGTTACCTTAATCAATGCCGCCGCCAACTGTAACTGTACGACGGCCACCTGCTCCATCCAATGGACTTATCTGTAATACCGGATATGCCCTTCCTTACGGCTCCGTATCCGACAGCGGTATGGAGCCTCTGTTAAAAAATCAAAAAAAACATTTATTTTCAACATATATTATATTTTAATGCTGCAAAACATGTACAGAGGGGATTATGTACAATGGATAACAAAAGAACAGACGGCAGCCAGAGCGGCCGCTCAATGGTAGAAATGCTCGGGGTGCTGGCCATTATCGGCGTCCTGTCCATCGGCGGCATCGCCGGCTATTCGCGGGCAATGATTAAATTTAAGGTCGGCAAAAGCCTGGATCAGATTTCAATGCTGGTCGCCTCCATTCAAACCCTCTATTCCGGTCAGCGCAACTATTCCGGACTGACGCTTAAAGAAGCAATTTCCTACGGCGTGATTTCGCCGGACATGAAGGCCTCCGATTCTACGGTTACCAACGTTTTTGCCGGCAGCGTACTGCTCGGCGAAGCCAAATACCGCGAAACCGCCGGTGCCGCCTTTCAGATTGTATATAACGGACTTGGGCAGGAAGCCTGCGTCACAATGGCGAGTTCCGACTGGGGAACCGGCTCTTCCGCAGGCCTGATCGGCATGCGGGTTTCCGATCAGGAACTGGCACTGGCCGAAATGGACGCCGAAACCTACACCGGCACGGACCTGCCGATTACCATTTCCGAAGCGGTTGCCAAATGCACCTGCCGCGAGGCTCCAACCTGTGCCATCGGCTGGTATTTCCAGTAACAAATTCGCTTTCTTTTAATCTTTCTTAAAACATCTTATGTTATTGTTGTCCAAAATGGTTAAGACAACGAGGACACGATGGTAAAACTTAATGACATATCTTTTTCCGATATTTACATTACGCCGGACAAAACGGCCTTTATCGGCGACAACCGAACCGAAAACGGCCTGAAAATTATCGAAGCCGAAGATTTTGAAGCTTTTTACAATCTGGTTGAAAAATCATGGGACGGCAATAATCCGAGCTATTCGGTTTTGTTTGAGCGGACGTTCTACCGCGTTGAACGCTCGGTTGCCCTTTACGGCGTGCAATACTGCGCGCGTAAAATGCCGCAGAAGATTCCGCCGTTCGCCTCGCTGGGTTTCAATCATGAACTGACAACGCATCTGCTTTCGCTGAGCACGGCTTCCGGCCTGATTTTGTGGTCCGGACCGACCGGCGCCGGCAAAACAACGGCAATATCAAGCCTGCTGAAAGAATTTCTGACCATGGAAGGCGGTTTTGCCTACACGATTGAAGACCCGTCCGAAATGCCTTTGGACGGCATTTATCACTCGGTGGGCGGCAGTCTGGGACTATGCAAACAGACCCTGCCGCCGAAAGGTAACTGGGGTGAAGGGCTGAAATCGGCACTGCGTTCCAAGCCGCGTTACATTATGGTCGGCGAAATCCGTACGCCGGACACCGCCAGCGAAGTTCTGCGCGCGGCAACTTCCGGGCATTTGGTGCTTTCCACCATTCATGCCAACAACATTACCGATGCCATCAACTCGGTGGTTAAATACGCCTCCTCAACCAGCATGAGCGAAGAACTGGCCTATGACCTGTTCTCGCGCGGCATGCTCGGCGTCCTGCACCAGACGCTGAACGGCGTCGAACGCAAAATGCCGCTGGTCAGCTATCTGTTCGCCAATCCGGATTCAACCAAAGGCGACCAGGTTCGCGGCATAATCAAAACCGGCAAACTGAACCTGGCGACTTCAATTGAAACCCAGATGACGCGCATGGCGCGCGGCAAGAACATCTTCCCCGACTTATGACGTGACGGAAGGTTCCCGATAATATTTGGAAATGCTGAAAATCAGGCCGCGGACATACTCCCCGGCCTGAGTATTTTGAATACGCTCGTAAGCGCGAGCCATACGAATAAAATCCGTATCCTGCATAATGTCGCTTTTTATCGGATTTTCGCTTTCGACCTGCGGCAGATTGTCCGACAAAATGAGATTACGCGGACTTTGGCGGCTTAATTCCTCGTCAATGCCGCTGAAAAAATAGTTGGCGTCGACGCCGAGCACCTGCATCATGTCCCACAGGCGGCTGGCGCCGATGCGGTTCATGCCGCGTTCATATTTCTGCACCTGTTGGAAAGTTATGCCGATTTTCTTGGCCAGGGCTTCCTGAGAAAGCCCGAGCAGCTGCCTGCGTACGCGAATGCGCTGGCCGATGTAGACGTCAATCGGGTTTGGCTCGCCGTTGAGCGTGCGCCCGCGCGAGATTTTATACATATTGGGTTTAGATAGTCCGGAAGAAGTTGTCATTGAGCTATTCTCCGTGATAAAAACTAAAAAAACGAATTCAAAACGAGACAGTGTCCGGATTTCCCGGCAAAACACCGTAAAATACAACCTATGATGTATGCTATCCTAAAAAAAATCTTTTGACAAGCAAAAAACGGACTGTCGGAAAAGCTTTTCAATCCCAGGGAAAAACGAGCCAGGAATCAGGCATTTCGCGGGCATAGACGTCAACTGCGCCCCGGCCGGCGGGCTTGGCGTAAACGGTTACAAAACACGCCTGCGGAAAAAGCGGGCGCAGCAAATTGCAGGTATTGCCGCTATCCGACAGGTCGTCGACAACAAGGGTATGTACATCAACCGCACCGACCCCGGCAGCGGCAAGTTGAAAGCTTTCGGCGGCGCGCCTGACGTCGCCGTCATAAGTAGACATATTGACAACCGCAGTATTGCGGATATTCAGCTCATAGGCAAGGATGCCGGCCGGCAGCAGGCCGCCGCGGCTGACGGCAATAATCTTGTCATAGTTTCCGGAATTTTTGATTTTAGCGCAGAGTTCCCGGGTATCGCGATGAAATTCTTCCCAGGAGATATGGAGTTTTTCAGTCATGGCAGTCCTTTAGTTATGTTCGGCCTTTATTTTGTAAAGATATTCGACAACCTCGTCGCTGTCCCATTCCGCGGAACCGCGCAGGCGGCCGATTTCCTTGCCGTCTTTGTTAATCAGCACCGTATTCGGCGAAGTAAAAATGCCGAAATCGGAGGCCAGCTGGCCGTTGACGTCGGTATAGGCTTCCAAATCGCCGGCACGGTATTTTCTCAACATTTTTTTCATTTCGTCAACCGTATTCCACTCCGTATCCGGCGAAATGAGAATAACTCTGATGCCGTCGTTGCGGACAATCTTCTGATAACGGTTAAGATTGTCCAGTTCGCGCAGGCAGGGCGCACAGTAACGCGACCAGAAAACGGCAATCAGAAAATCGCCCTTGAAATCCGCCAGATTTACCTTGCGGCCGGTTTCCGTATAAATCGGCCGGGACGGCGGTTCGCGGGGCGTGTCATAAATGTTGACGCCGTCTTCCCGCGCCAGGGAAAAGCCGGCCGTCGACGCCAAAATCAGAAGAGCCATCAAAATCTTTTTCATGCTGCGCCTATTAATAACTTGTTTTTTGCTTTTGTATTTACCCGGTTTTAAGAGTATATAGGTATTATAATTATTGATACAAGGAAAAGGTTAATAAAAATGAAAAACGGTCTGAGAGTTTTGATGCTGCTTCTGCTCATTGCCGGGGTTTTTGCCTGCGGCAAAATGTCCGATCCTTCGCCGATTGAAGGCAGCGGCTATCCGCACAGCTATCCCCGCCGTTAAAAGCTGAAATTCCGGGAGTTTGAGATGGTTGACAACGATAATCTGACAAATGACATGATTCCCTATGTGGAATTTGCCGATAACGCCAATGAACGTACGCCCTGCGTTCTGGTTCTGGACTGTTCCGGTTCCATGCGCGGCGAACCCATCAAACAGCTGAACGCCGGCCTCAAGGCTTTGGAAAAGGAACTGAAGGAAGACATTGACGCCAGCTCGCGCGTGCAGCTGCTGATTATCAAAGCATTCGGCAAAGACGAAGCCGTCATCTCTTCCGACTGGGTCGACGCCATGAATTTCGAAGCGCCGGAAATGGAAGCCGGCGGGCTGACGCCGCTCGGCAAAGCGATGGAACTTGCCTTGCAGAAAATCGAAGAACAGAAGTGCCTGTATGACAGCTGCGGAATTACGTCAAAGCGGCCGTGGATATTTCTGATTTCCGACGGCGAGCCGACCGATTACGACTGGGAAATCATTGCCGAGAAATGCCGCTACGCCCAAAAAAACAAAAAAGTCGTGGTTCATGCCGTCGGCACGCAGGGCGCCAATCTGGAAAAGCTGGCAAAATTTTCGCTGATGTCGCCCAAGCGTTTGACCGGGCTTAAATTTACCGAATTTTTCCTGTGGCTGAGCCGCAGCGTTTCCTGCATATCCAAAGCCGCCCCGAATATTCCCGACCAACTGGAAGACACCGGTGACTGGAATGAAAACTAAAAACGGCAAGATACGCGCACTGGCAACGAGCATTACCGGCCCTCTGCACGAGGCTCGCAACATGCCGTGCCAGGATTACTGCCGCTATACAGACCGGGGCAAAAATTTCGTCGCCGTGGTTTCGGACGGCGCCGGTTCGGCCAAATACGGCAAAATCGGCGCGCGGATTATCTGCGAAACCGTCGGAGACTTGCTGGCAAACGCGGAATTTTCGGACATTCGGCGGACAATCGTCAAGGCGATTGAGGTTTCGCGCGGAAAATTGCTGCGCCACCGTTACAACAAGACCAAAAGCGAGGAAGGCATCAACGATTTTGCGGCAACGCTGGTCGGCACCGTCTGCTACGGACGGCAGGGCCTGTTTTTCCATATCGGCGACGGTGCGGCGCTGGCGTTGGACGAACACAATCCGGAAAACTTCGTCGCCTCGCGTCCCGAAAACGGTCTGTTTGCCTGCGAAACCTATTTTTACACCATGGACGACTGGCGCGAAAATTTGCGGTTTACGGCCTTTGAAAACGCCGACGCCATTTTTCTGATGAGCGACGGCGTGACCGGTTTTGCCTTTTCGAAAGATTTTCGCCGTATCGAAAAGAGATTTATCTACCCCATTCACGAATATCTCAGCAACGAAACGCAGAAGGCCAGAGCCATCCGCGCCTTGAACAACACGCTCAATACGCCGGACGCCAAACGGCTGAACAATGACGACAAAACTCTTTTCTGGGCCAAACTTTAATGGAAAAGCAAGAAGAACAGCCGGTTATTTACAACGCCATTTATGCTGACGGGCATTTCGAAAAAGTTCGGCTCGGCGAGCTGATTAACAAAGGCGGCGCCGCCGGAAAAATCTACATGAATCTGGCTAATCCGAACAGCGTGGCAAAAATTTTCCATAAAAAGAGCAAAAGTTCGACCAATCGCAAAAAACTCGAAGCCATGCTGTTGAACCGCCCGAACTTTCCGCCGGCGGTCAAAGACGGAACCGAATATGTGCAGATTGCATGGCCCGACGCCATTCTTGAAGACGAAAACGGTTTCTGCGTCGGTTATCTGATGCCGCTGATTAACATGAGCGAAGCGGTTTCGCTCGACCACCTGATGCAAAAGGCCATCCGAAAGAAACTGCACCTTTCCGAAAAATACGCCTACAGGGTTTTCGCCGCCTACAACATCGCATCAATGGTGGCGGCGTTGCATACCTGCGGACACTACATCGTCGACCTCAAACCGTCCAACGTTTCGGTTTACAAAGATACCATGATGGTGGCAATGGTCGACTGCGACGGTTTTTCCATCAAAGGGGAACTGGGACGCTATCCGGCAGAATTTGTCAGCGAAGAATACATCTATCCCGAAGGAATGGACCTTTCCTGCGAAGAAATGGGCGAAGAACAGGACAAATTCGCGCTGGCGGTCATGATTTTCAAACTGCTGAACAACGGCATTCATCCGTTCTCGGGTGTACCGCGAAAGACAGAAGGAGAGATGCTGACGATTCAGAACCGCATCGAGCAATATCATTATGCCTACGGCCTGTGGCCCGATACCTATCAGGCGCCGCACCCCTATTCTATTCACGAGTATTTTGACAAGAAAACGCTGGAACTTTTCGAACGCGCCTTTGTCAAAGGGGGAATTCGGCCGTCGGCCAGAGAATGGCAGGAACATTTGCATTATCTGATGCACAATCTCAAAACCTGCAGGAAGGACACCAACCACGCCTATTTTACGGCCAAGGGCTGCGGACTGTGCGTGGCTGAAGAACGCTTTAAGGAAACGCTGCTCGACGTCAAAAGACAGCGGGAAACCCCGCAGATGGTGCGCGGCATGGAAATTTCCTCACTGTCGGTGGAAAATCTGCGCCGCAACAAAGAAGAAAAAAAGATTGAAGACATCCGCATGCAGCATATTTCCTATGCCGTTATTACCGTTTATATGCTGTTTTTCACGTTTCTGTTCAAAATCCTTTCGGGAATTGAGGAAACGGTCCGGGAAGCAGGTCTGGGCATACAGGCCATTTTGACAACCTTCGTCATGCTCGGCATCAACAAAGCGCTGCACAAATACCGCGACAGAATGCCCCTTTTTCAGAACAAAGCACTGACTCAAATGCTGCAGGTTTACGCGCTCATCTGCATGATTATTGCGCTGGTTACCATCGACCATATTCCGCAGGGGCTTCTGGAGCTGTCCCGCTGAACGCAGCAAGTGTAACAAAACTGTAACATTTTGTTTTTTTTGCTGTAAAAATCAAAAAAAATATGCTATATAAAGCCTGATTAAAAAATTTTATAAGGAATAAGACATTGAAACAATTAAATCCAATCATGATTTCAGGTAAGGAAGTACTGCCTTTAATCGAGGGTGGAAAAGGGATTAACGGCAGTGACGGACGCAGCTCCGGCTCTTGGGCCAGAGAAAACTGCGTGGGGACTTTCTCCGGTGTCAGTCCGGATTTTTATGACAGCAAAGGCAATGTCATTATTGAGACTTTTTCGAAAAAGAACCGGGCAGAACGCCATGAAGAAATGATTGAATACGCCATCAAGGGCGGTATCGCCCAAGCACAGGTCGCTCATGAGGTTTCCAACGGAAACGGCCGCATTCACATGAACATGCTGTGGGAAATGGCTGATTCCGAAAGAATTCTGAGCGGCGTCCTGGAAAAGGCCAAAGGCCTGATTCACGGCGTTACCTGCGGTGCCGGCCTACCTTACCATCTGGGCGAGCTGGCTTCGCGTTTCGGCGTCTATTATTACCCGATTGTTTCGTCCGCACGCGCTTTTCAGGTTTTGTGGAAGCGCGCTTATTCGAACTTCAGAGAATTTTTGGGCGGCGTCGTCTATGAAGACCCGTGGCTGGCCGGCGGACACAACGGCCTTTCCAATGCCGAAGACCCGGCCAAGCCGCAGGCGCCCTATGAGCGTCTGGTCGAACTGCGACGTCTGCTGCGCACGCTCGGTCTTGACAATATCCCGATTATTCTGGCCGGCGGCATCTGGTCGCTGAAAGACTGGCAGGATTACATCGACAATCCCGACATCGGCAAAATCGCGTTCCAGTTCGGCACACGCCCGATGATTACCAAAGAAAGCCCGATTTCGGAAGCGTGGAAAAAAGTCATGCTTCAGGTAAAAAAAGGTGACGTCATTTTACAGAAATTCAGCCCAACCGGCTTTTTCTCCTCAGCTATCAAGAATACGTTCCTTGAAAAGCTGATTCTGCGCAAACAGGGTGAGATTGCTTTTTCCAAAGAGCAGACATCCGAGTTTTCCCATCCTTTGAGCATTCGGGAGAACAAGACCGTCTACATCAGACCGGAGGACGCCGCCAAAGCAGAGCAGCAGCTTTCCGCCGGTCATACCGAAATTCAGGAAACGCCTGACAGCACGGTGGTCTTTTTGACGCCAGCCGAATGGAAACAGATGAAGCAGGATCGCGCCGAATGCGTCGGCTGTCTGTCGCAGTGTCAGTTTTCAACCTGGTCGCGTGCCAACGGCACGACCGGGAAGCTCCCGGATCCGCGTTCGTATTGCATTCACAAAACCTTGTACGAAGTCGGACACAACGGCAGCATTAAGGACAATCTGCTGTTTGCCGGGCATCAGGTTTACAGGTTTGCAACCGATCCGCTGTATCGCAACGGAATTCCGACGGTAAAGGAACTGATTGAAAAAATCAAAAACGGCGAATAACAAGAAAAGGGTTTTGAAAATCAGAACCCTTTTCTTTTACGTAAGGCCACGTCAGCTGACGGTAAGCCTGCCTTTGGTCATTTTGAACATTATCCCTTTCCAGACGACGGTTTTGGAATTGGCTCCGATGGTAATCTGGGTATCCGGCAGCGGATAGGTATGTTCCTGAAACTGCCCGGTAAAGATTTTGAAAAAATGCGAAACCTGATTGCGCCCCTTGCGACGAATATCCCAAAAGACGCTGTAGTTGTCGCCGCTGCCGAAAATGCGCGCCACACAAACCAGATTTTCACGTCCGATACGATATTTTTTTACGGCCTTGTTCAAAACAAAGTCCTTATTGAAAAAATCGACGCGGACAAAAGCGCATATTCCCGGCACATAGCGGTAATCGTATTTTCCGATGCTAAAAATCACAGCATTTCGCGAGCGTTTTTTGCTGCGCAGGATGTCGCCGATTTCATAAGGATCGGAAAATTTGAAAAACACTTCGGCAGGCACCGGATAGTGGGTGCTCTTTCCGGGAATGAACACAACCAGATTGGCCTTGTCCTTCGGACAAACGTAGCAGCCGAATTTGCGGCGTTCGCCGGCAGAAAGTTTAAGGCCGCGTAAACTGAAATCTTTCAGAACAGACAATTCCTTGAAATAAATTTCCGGCATTGTCTCGGGATTATATCTTTCCTGAATATAATCCACAATTTCGGATTTTCTTAAATTCTTCATAAAAATAAGTTTTAAAATATATATAGTTTAATAAAGTTTTCTGAGAACAGCTTATTGTTTTTCGGAAATTTTGTCAAGCCTTGCCGGAACGAAAAAAAATCCCCGGACATAACCGGGGACTTTGACGGCAGATATAAATCAGTCGATGTTTTCGTTCTTATAAATTCCGAAGAGACTGTTTTTGGGAATCCAGCCTTCAATTGATGCAAACTTAATCAGGCAGAAGCCGCTCTCGGCGGAACATTTCTTTACATCACCGACAACTTCGTCCTCAACCCGGGCGATAACGCCGGCCTGATAATCGGGTTTGTCGTAAATGTTGTTTTCGCCGGGCGTTGTCACTTTAACCGTACGACGGCCGGAAAGCATGGATTTGTGCACCCAGGATTCCGAACCCTGCCAGTCTTTGATTTTGCGCCAAAGCTCAAACTCGGCGATAATTTCCACCGGCGCGCCTTTCTGCATATAAACCCACTCTATCGGATAACGCGCGCCGGGTCCCGAACGGGCGTTAATCAGGTTGGATCGCAGCGACACCATGCGGGGAACGGACAGACCGCTCTCGCTTTCATCCGCCGTTTCCTGCGCAAACGCAGGCGCCGCAGATATCATCAGTCCCAATAAAACAGCAAAAACCGCTTTCATTTTCTTTCCCTTTAATTAATCTTTTCTTATTTTATTTGAGGTAATGATAACTAAATATATTAAACAAAACGTAAAAATAATTCAGTTAAGACAGGAGAATTCCGATGGATGTCATCAGAACCGCACAGGACCTTATCCGTTTTCGCACCGAAACCGGGAACCTTGAAGAAATTCGCAAGTGTTTTGCTTATATTGCCGACCTTTTTGACAGCAGCGGCGCGTTGGTCCGAATTTTTGAAAAACCCGGCATTGCTCCGGTACTGTTTTTAAGCAACAGCGAGGCCGAAGACTTTGACGTGCTGATTCTCGGCCATCTGGACGTGGTTCCGGCCGAAGACAAAATGTTTGAACCTTATATCAAAGACGGAAAAATGTTCGGGCGCGGCACGCTGGACATGAAGTCTTTTGCCGCAGTCGCATTAAGCTCAATGTTTCATGTTCTGCAAAACAACCTGAAACTCAAGTTCGGCGTTATCCTTTCCTCCGACGAAGAAAAAGGCAGCAAAGGAACAGAAGCCTTTATGGAAGCCCATCCGGACATGAAGGCAAAAATCGTACTGGACAATGACGTCGGCGGCGACATTCTAAAAATCGTCAGCAAGTGCAAAAATCCGGTTTTTGTCAAAATCGAATCGGTCGGTAAGGAAGCGCACGGCTCAACTCCCTGGGAAGGAATCGACGCCAACGAAAATCTGCTGACGGTTTTGAACAACATCCGCAAAATTTATCCGTACTTTTCCAAAAATGAACCAATGCCCGAAAATACCTGGATTGACACGGTACATATTGCCAAAATATGCGGCGGGCAGGTTTCAAACGTCATTTCCAATTACGCCGAGGCTCTGCTGGACTTCCGCCTGATTGAGACCTCCAGCGTCGACAATCTGAAAAAGAACCTCGACAACTGTATGGTTACCGGCGTAACCTATAAAATCGCTTCGTCCAGCGTGCCGGTCGTCATGGATGAAAACAATCCCTACATTCAGGATTATAAACGTTTTGCCGAGCATATACTCGGCCGGGAAATCGAGTTTGAACAAATCGGCGGCGCCACGGATTCCCGAGCTTTCGCCGAGCGCGGTTCGATTGTCATCATGCACTCGGGAACCGGCGAAGGCATGCATGCCGCCAACGAATACGTCGTTGTCGACAGCGTTGAAAAAATTGCCGAGATACAAAAGAAGTTTCTTGATAAGCTGGCCGGAAAATAACTGTTGCATTAACCGGCAAAAACGGCTATAAAAATTGCGGCGTGTCCCCGTAGCTCATCAGGATAGAGCAACAGTTTCCTAAACTGTGGGCAGGAGGTTCGAGTCCTCTCGGGGACGCCACACAAACCCGCCTGACCGGCGGGTTTTGTTCGTTAATATTGAAATCTTCAGATATTTTGTTAAATCCTTTTTAGGAGTTTTGTGATTGAATCGCCTTTATCGGTTAATCAGAAAGGGAGGAACCATGCTTAAATACATTCTTTATATTTTGCTGGCGATTGCGGTTTTGGCGCTGATTGCCGGCGGAATCCATCTTTATCGGGTTTCGGCCAGAAACAAGGCAGAAATGGCGCAGTTCGCCGGACCGAAAATCGGTTATCACAACACTTTGGGCAAAACGCTGGTCATTTATTATTCGTTGAGCGGACATACCAAGGATATTGCCGACAGAATCGCCCTGCTGACCGATGCTGACGTTTATGAAATCAAACCCAAGGAACCGCTGAAGCCGGGCATTTTGTTTTCGCTTAACGCCCGCAGGCAGCTGAAATCCGGCAACTATCCGAAAATTGAGGAAAATCTGCCCGACGCGTCAGCTTATGACATGATTTTTGTCGGTGCGCCGATTTGGTGGTATACGGCCGCGACGCCGGTTCTGGAATTTTTGAAAACTTATGACTTCAAAGACCGGAAAGTTGTTCCCTTTTCCACGCAGGGCAGCAATTTCGGCAGCTATTTTGACGATTTTGCGGCCAAGGCCAAAAATGCAAAGATTTTGCCGGGTGCGTCATTCAACAATCTGTCAAAAAAATATGACGATGCCGTCGACAACAAAATTACTGACTGGCTGAATAAGCTGTAATTGCGGCAAAATACAAAAAACGGCAGTCCGGTTGCTGCGGAGTGCCGTTTTTTTATGTACCGCCGACGGTTCAGAAATGTCCGGCGGGCAAAGCCAAATTCAAAACCAGCCAGACAGCCGAGAGCATAACGCCGATGACATACCACTGACAGTGACGATGAAAGACGTCGGCGCACAATTTGCGGCTCTGCAAGAGATATGCACGGTTGGAAATATAATAGAACAATCTTTCCAGACACAGCGCTCCCACAGCAAAAGCCAAAAATACGGTTAAAGCCATAATGATAATTTTTATATGATGATAAACAGAATTGTAACAAGCGTTTAAGACAAAGATAGTCATCAAAATTAATTTTTAAACCGGCACTCTCAACATTGACAAACAAACGGCAAACTGATTAGATAGCCTTGTGGGTGCTGTGATAAGGAGAAGGCAATGAAAAAATATATTTCAAGTATTCTTCTGGTCCTGATTTTTGCCGCGGCCGTCTGGGCGTTTATTTACGAGAAGAATCGCGCGGAACAATCCGAAACGGTCGCGACTGTTTCCGAAGCGCAAAAAAACTGAAACTGAGACTGAATTATGTCTGAAACCGACTTTTTGGCAGAAGCCGCAAAAAAACATCAATTAAACAAAAATCAAATTATCGCACTGCTCGGCGAAGACCGGCATGAAAAAGAGCTGTTTGCCGCCGCAGACGCCGTGCGCAAGGAATTCGTCGGCGGCGAAGTCCATCTGCGCGGACTTATCGAATTTTCAAACATCTGCAAAAACAACTGCCTCTACTGCGGGCTGCGTCGAGACAACCGCAACCTGAAGCGTTACCGGATGAGTCCGGAAGAGATTGTCGCGCTGGCTACCCGCGCCGTTCGCGAATACGGGTTTAAGACTATCGTCATGCAGTCGGGCGAGGATCTGTGGTTTACGCCGGAAAGGCTCAAGCCGATATTGACCGAAATTAAAAAACTTGACGTTGCCGTCACGCTGAGCATCGGCGAAAAAACCTTTGCGGAATATGCCGCATACAGGGAAGCCGGCGCCGACCGTTATCTTATCCGCATTGAAACTACCGACAAAGACCTTTATCATCGTTTGGATCCGGGCATGAGCTGGGAAGAAAGAAAACAATGTCTGCTCAACCTCGGCAAACTCGGCTATGAGGTCGGTTCGGGAATTATGGTCGGATTGCCCGGACAGACTTTGGAATCGATAGCCGACGATCTGCTGTTTCTTAAGGAGCTTAATATCGACATGGCGGGAATCGGCCCGTTTATTCCGCATCCGGATACGCCGCTTAAAGACGAAGACGGACGCGCGTTTCAGTTGTCTTTGCGAACCATGGCCATCATGCGGCTGCTGCTGCCGGACATCAATATCCCGGCGACCACTGCCATGGAAACCCTGCACCCGGACGGACGGATTATCGCTCTTCAATGCGGCGCCAACGTAATCATGCCAAACGTTACCGAAGGCGAGTACCGGCAGTTATATCAGCTTTATCCGGGCAAAGCCGGGTTAAACGAAACGCCGTTGCATTCCAAAACCAGCATCGGTGCCCGAATTGAAGCCATCGGGCGCAAAATCGGTTCCGGATACGGAAACCGCCGGAAACAAAATCCGGACTAAGATATCCTTATCCCCAGAATATAGCGACGACAGCCTTTGCCGTCATGTACGGATTTGAGCAGCGGAATGCCGGCAATGTAATAAATCTGTTCGCCGGCTTTGTTTTTTACCTTAAACCAGGTCAGACCGAAAAATTTTATTTTGACGGTTCCGCTCATGTTGTAAGAGCCCAGACGGCGGAAAAACGCTTTTTCCTTTCCGTCGGCAGCCAGAGCAAGCAAGCGGAAATCTTCCAGCCTTTCCCGAAACGGAGCTAAAATTTTCCGCAACCGGACAAAAGCCTTTCTTTTGTCACTTTCCGACATATAGGCAAAACTGCCGACCGTCAGCCTTTCGACAATCCGCAAATAACTGCCGCGGCATATGTTGGTCAGCCCGCAGTCAACAAGAAAATCGTACATATCCGCCAGAGCGTCCATATTACCGAGCATACGCGGATTGTCTCCGCCGACAACCAGACTGCGCATAAGCGAATCGTTTCGCGAACGAAGAACATAAAGCTTTTTATCCAATGCGCAGAAGCGTCGGGAAATGAAAATGTATTTCGCGGCAAAGGCAAAGTCTTCGCCATAGAAAGTTGAGGGAAAATAAATCTCATATTTTTCGAGAATGTCCCGACGAAAAATAAAGCACCAAATGCCTACGGCAATTTCGGGAAAATCATTTGGCGAAATGTCAGTCATTCCCGCTTTGCGAATATGAGAGGTCTGAACTTTCTTTTTATATTCTTCGGTATCGCAAAAGGCAAAATCGACGTTTTCGTTTTCCATTATCTGAGCCATTTCGCGGCATATTGAGGGCTTAAACATATCGTCGGAATCGCAAAACATGATATATTTGCCGCGGGCGTTTTTTAAGGCCGTGTTACGCGCGGCGCCAGGGCCGGCATTTTTTTGCGTAAAAATCCGTATCTGCGGACAATTGGCAGCATACCGGCGCAAGACGGCCGGACTGCCGTCTGACGAACCGTCGTCGACGGCCAGAATTTCAATGTTTTTTTCAGTTTGTGCCAACAGGCTTTCCAAACAGTCGGAAAGATATTTTTCGGTATTGTAAACCGGAACGACAATAGATACTAAAGGCTGGTCAGTCATAATAAACTCCCCTGAGACATAAAACAAAGACCACCTCAATAAGGTGGCCGGGGAGTTCAGAAATCACAACCAAGCATGACTCTTTAAGCCTTTAAACCCAAAAAACGGTCTTGGACATACGCTTAAAGCTCCCCGGCCGAATTGTCCAGGGAATATGGAAAAACGGTGCATATGCGATATATGCACGATATTTATCGATGCAAGAAATACATATGCACCGCTTGGTTGGAGGCTTCTGACAGCCCGCACCTTATCAGGCGCTGAAACGTACAAGACACATCGTGTTATACGTTCTGTTGTCAGGATTAACGGAAGGCGGTCAAATAGTCAAGAAAATTAACCCGAATAAAAATTTTGCGGCGAAAAATAAAAATAACTCTTGCAAATTTCTGATAATAGATTAAAAGGAAAATACCAATTTTTGGAGAGATGTCCGAGTGGCTTAAGGTGCACGCTTGGAAAGCGTGTGTACGCCAACAGCGTACCGGGGGTTCGAATCCCCCTCTCTCCGCCATTACTGGAACCCTTGCTGAGCAAGGGTTTTCTTATTTTTAAAATTTTCTGATTTTTGTTTAATATTATTTAGGGTTTGGGCGGTAGCATGAGCAAAAGGAGAATGCCATGTATACGCCCCCGCTGTTTGAACCGAACATATTGTCAACGCTTTTGCGAAACTTCAGTTTTTATTTTCGCGACGGTTACTGGGGATATGTTTTTCTGGTTATTATGGGGCTGATTCTGTTTCCTTTTATATGGCTTCGTGCCCGTCCGGCAGCGTTTTCCTTTCCCGACCGGATTTATCTGTTTAATCCAAGAAGCGACAAAATGGCCGCTGTCTGGGCTTTTCTGGCCTTTACAATCCTGTGTGCAATTATTTACAGTCAGGAAATGAGTCTGTTTGCAAATTTTGATCTGATGAGCATCGGCACCACGGTCAACTTCGCGGAAGGCAAAGGTACCGGCATTTCCGATATCCGGTTTTCGCCTTTCGGCAATGTGGAGCTGAATTTGTTTTATGCCGTCAGCCACAATATGTATATTGTCAGCGGCATGGTTCTGGGCGAGACCGCTCTGCTTTTGTATCTGTTTTACCGTCTGTTTGATTTTATCCCCGTTTCGCGGCGCTTGTATGCCCTGGCGCTGGCGACGCTTTATCCGGCGCTGGTCTGGATCAACAATCCGATTTTTCCGGAACGGCTGATGCTTATTTTCATCTGCGCAAGCCTGCTGATGTTGAAAAAATATCTGGCCGCTCCCAGAACTTCGCTTCTGATTTTATTTTGCATACTGATGAATCTGGCCATTTATACCAAAGAAACCGTTATTTTGTTTTACGCCGGACTGCTTGCCGTCGACGTCCTGTATCTGGTGTTCAGAGGCACTGTCAAGCCGGCTTCGTTTCTGCATCCGTTTAAAACCGCCAAAGAATTGCCGCTGGAATTCATAATGTTTCTGTCAATGGCAGTTTTTGCTTTTATTTATTTGCTGTTTGGTTTGGGAATCGAGAGCAATCAGTATGTTTCTGCTCATATCAGCGATGAAGCATGGAAAAAATACTATCTGGAATTTTTCGTCTGTTTTTCGGCTCTGACGGCATTGGTTTCTTCCCGAAAGGCAACGCCTCTTCTTTGGGGGCTGCTGGGCGGCTCGTTGGTTCTTCTGTTTTTCGTGGTCTGGAAACTCGGTATTCACAATGAAAACACTGCATCTTATTATGCCATTGTATCCGGGCTTTTCAGCCTTTTCGTCTTCTTTTACGCAGCTGAAAAAAAATCTGTGCTGACATTGTTCGGTTTTGCCTTTTTGGCAATATCCGCCGTTCAGAACATTTCACTTTACCGGAAACAAAACGGCGACGCCTACCATGACACAGCCCGCTTTCTCTCCCGGCTGACCGCAGACCAAAAACCGCTGTCCGTTTTTGTGAAAGACAGCCTGAACGGCAAATATGAGAGTTATATCATCGACTGCTATCGTTCGGCGTATAAATTCTATTTTCCCGAAAGAAACTTCGTGTTCAAAACAAACAGCGCCGCTGACAGACAGAACAACATTCTGAAATTTCCGCTCAAATATCAGGAACGGCCGCAGCCGGGCGACATTTATGTCGAAAACAAGTTTTACGGGACAGATGTTCCCGAAAATTTCAAGCTTCTTCATGAAAATCGGATATTCAGAATCTTTCAAATAAAATAATCAGGTCCGGCCCCAAACAGGTTATTAAAAAAACCCTCCATATGGAGGGAATGATTCGGAACCCGGTGTAAGGTACCATTCGTTTTTAGACTCCGTAACAGTTTGAATAAATCTTCTTGCAACTCACTGTGAGTTTGATTTTTGGGGGATTTTCCCGTGCTTTTATTCAGTCTAAGATTTTAGACCTTTTTTATTAAAGCGTAATGGTTTTTTGCATCTTTTTTTAGACTCTTTTGTTTCTTTATCTATAAAATATTACAGGAAAAAATTATGTTCAGCACATTTACTATAATTACATTTTTTATTACGGTTAAACAATTTTGCAAATTAATAGAATTATTTATTGTTTTTCAATAGATTAATTCGATTAAATCAATTTTATTACCGTTATGGTCATTTTCCAATACAATCTTACCAATAACATTAATTTCGCAAAAATATTTAGTCTAAAAACTAACGCAAAAGTCTAAAATCGAGCGGTTAAAAGTCTAAAATCGCGCGGCAAACTACACCCCCGGGCGGGGCTGCGCCTGCTGCGTCTGCGCCTGCTTCGTTTGCTTCGCTGCGCTCATCGGCATACTCCCGTCTGCCTGCAAACTCAGCCCGAACTCACTGCTGTGATTTCTCTCCCGTCGAGCAGGCCATTAAAAAAACCCTCCATATGGAGGGTTTTTTTAATGGCGCACCCGGCGGGGTTCGAACTCACAACCTTCTGATCCGTAGTCAGATGCTCTATCCAATTGAGCTACGGGTGCATCTGTTTTTCAAACAACAAAGCTTTAATAGCGCGATTCATTTTTTTTTGCAAGTGTTATTTTTATTAATTTAAAAGAATTTTAATCTATTTGACCTAAAATTCGTTTCAGGTTCGATGTAAAATAAACGATAAATATAAATTCTTACTTGTTTTTTTGCAAAATAGTCTTTACAAAAGAAGATAAAAGTGTAAAAAGCAATCAGATATGTAACAGGTTTTCAAAAAGGTACTTAATTCAATGAAAAAAACAGTTCTCAGATTGTCGTTGGTATCAGCCCTGTCGCTGGTTATCAGTGCCTGCTCTTTCAGCAAGGACGCGTTGTTTCCGTCTCTTGTCGGCTCAGATTCTCAGGAAGAAATCAAAACCCGCGGCACGAACATCGTCGACCTCGACGGCAACGCTCTGCCGGAGCTGGGTTCGACTAATTTTGAGCCGGTAGAGGTTTCCGAAGGCGGCAATACCGGTACCTTTGTCGGACAGAAAGTCGTTTCTTTCCGCAATGAACTTTCGCAGTTGCAGGTAGCCATTCGCCAGCACAACGCCGAACTTCAGAAAATCAGAGCTTCGGTTATCGCCAACGCTCAGCAGTATCACAAAACCGTCGGCACGATAGAGGCCAAACTGCAAGTCGGCACAACGCCGGGCAACCCGAATATGTTCGCCCTGCTGCAAAATGCCCAGAACAATATTCAGATTATGAATGCCAATACCGACGCCCTGACCCAGCTGGCCGCACGCGTCGCTTCGGATACGGCAATGACGTCATACCTGCTTGATTCCATCAAATCAGCTTACGGCGTTTCCGGCGCGGTTGACGAAGATCACCGTCAGTTAAGAATTCTGGAGAACGAAACCAATCAGACCGCTATTTTGATGAACAGCCTGCTGAATGAGGTCAATACTGACGTTATGCGTCAGCAGCAATATGTTCAGACGGCAAGAAATTACATTATTGACCTGAACAGCGCCATCAAGGTCGGCAGTTACGGCGTAAACAACGTTCCGCTGGTCGGAACCCCCGCTCCCCGCGGCAGCAGTTTTAAAATGAACGCCGGAGAGATGAGCAGCAAGCCGTTGTTTGTCGCCAAATTCAACAAGGAAAACGTTCGGTACAAAGAAGCTCTGAAAAGAGCCGTTAACAGTGCCAGAAATAAAAAACCGAACGTTATGTTTGAAGTTGTCGCCGTCAGCCCGGCCAATGGCAAGCAACTTTCAAGCGGCAGCGCCAAAAACAATGCGACCAAAATCTTTCAGGATATGGTCAACATGGGCGTAAGCGCCGACAACATTGCTCTTGCGGCACGAACCAGTGCCGAGGCTAATTCTTCGGAAGTTCACATTTACGTCAAGTAAACAGAAAAAAAACGAACCCCGCGTTAAGCGGGGTTTTTTTATGAAAAAAAATTATCCGTCATCAGGTGTTGTCAAAATCAAAAAAATAGTGCATATTAGAAGTGTATGGTTTTGCAAAAAACATACGCCGTATTAACAACTATGGAGTTTTTATGTGTATTGTAACGCCTGCTGCAGCGTCATGCAGTCTGAATGAAAATTCGGAAGTACACAGGCCGAATTTTTATCAAAAAAAGTTTTTCTTTCTTTTCAACTATGCCAGTCTGAACGACCTGGACTTCTCTGACTGCGGGGGAAACAATGTTTTGAAAGGAGTGTAACTATGCTTACTTTCAGAACATACCTGACTAAAAACGACCCCGATGCCATTTGTAAAATTGCAGCATCTACCGGATTTTTTGACGAAAACGACGTTGAGCTTAACCGCAAGCTGGCCGAAAAGGCTTTGCGCAACAAAGACTGCGGTTATGAATATATCATTGCCGAATTCGGCGGTGAACCGGTGGCTTATGTCTGTTTTGGCGAACTTCCCGATGCCCGGGAAGGGACGTTTGAAATTTTCTGGCTTTCAACATTAAACAGTTTTCGCGGCTGCGGTATCGGACACCAGCTCTTCAGCCGTCTTTCGGAAATTCTGAAGGAACGCGATGCTCAGAAGTTGTATGTGAAAACTGACAACACCGACCAATATTATCCAACGCGCAAATTCTACGAGAAATGCGGCTTCAGAAGAGAAGCGGTTTTAAAGGAATATTATGACCGCAAAGATGACTGTTGCATTTACGGCATGGATTTTGCCAAAGAGGAAGAACAATATCTGGAAGCGGCAGAATAATAAGGTTAAGGCTCCGGCAGGAGCCTTAATTTTTTATGACATAGAGTTTTCCTTTCTGCCATTGCGCATAAAAGACTTCTTCCGCCTTATTGACTTTCATTTCCTTAAGTTTCCGACGCAGCCAGCTTTCGGTTTTTTGTATTTGCCGCAGGTTTTCATGATTAATGACGCCATTTTCAATCAACAAGACGGAAAAAGCCTCTTCGCCCTTGCGCAAAACGGTCAGGTTGCCGCCAATTTCAATCTGAGCCAAAGAAACATCCTGCAGCGAATGAATATCCTTGGTTCGGAGCAGTGATAAAAAATCGGTCATATTCATGTTCATTTTCTGCAGATTACGACGATTAATTTTGCCTTTGTCGATGAGAATCGTCGGCGTGCCGATAATCAGCCGCCTCCCCCAATTGGTATGACCTATCAGATTAATAAGGTAATTGATAGAGAAATAAACGGCTATAACGACGCTAAAACCTTTCCAACCGGCTTTGCCGCTAATGATATAACCGCTTAAAATAGCACTGAGAATAAAATTGCTAATCAGGTCAAACGTTGTCATCTGACTGAACTGCCTTTTGTTTCCTGATATCTGAAAAAAAACCAGAACCAGAAAAAAAGCATAAATCAACCGTAAAGAAACCCATAAATATTCCATCTATTCCCTCCTGCCCATTGAAATATGGAGATGCCGACAAAAAAATCAAGACCGGACGGCAGTTTGTTTTCGACAGGCAAATAAATTTATGCGTTGATAAGAAAAATTATTGACAAGCCGTTTTTATTTGCATATATTCGGTTTGACTTTTGGGGTTGTAGCTCAGTTGGGAGAGCGCTTGAATGGCATTCAAGAGGTCAGGGGTTCGATTCCCCTCAGCTCCACCATTTTTCTAACCGGCGGCCCAGCCGGTTTATTTATAGAATTTCGTTTGGGGCTGTAGCTCAGTTGGGACGGCTAAGTAAAAACGATGAGTCGTTTTTATCTGCAACGTCTTGATATCCTTGCCTGAGCAAGGGCGGCGACAGCAACCGCAGCGAAGCATAGGTACGCAAGGCGATTGGAAATCGCTCTCCGTGCCGAAACTAAAAATGGGGCTGTAGCTCAGTTGGGAGAGCGATTGGTTCGCAATCAATAGGTCGAGGGTTCGATCCCCTTCAGCTCCACCATTAACGATAAAAAAGCAGGTTTGTCCTGCTTTTTTGTTTTGACGAAAACAGCATCAACAATTAAAATTACAATGGTATATTTAAAGGAACAAGTTGATGCCTGTAGTCAGAAAAGCTTCTTTTGATGATGCCCGGGAAATCGCGGAAATCAATGCAGCAGTTTGGCAGACCGCATACAAAAATCTGCTGCCCGCAGAAGTTTTAAATACACGCAAGGCCGATGAAAAGAGAATCGACGACTGGCAACAGCGAACAGATAACGGCAAATACACCATTCTTGTCTATGACGACGGCGAGGTTTCCGGCTACTTATGGGCAGGGCCGGCTCGCGACGATATCGGAATCGTTTATGAAATTTATGCGCTTTATGTCAAAAGCGACAGACAGCGGCAGGGAATCGGGCGGGCGCTGCTTACGGCTTACCAGACACAGATTAATTATGCTCCACATTATTTATATATGCTTAAGGGCAATCTTCCCGCCGCGCGATTTTACGAAAGCATGGGCGGCAAAAATTTTCCCGAGCAGAATCGCAACAAAGAATATGCGGGACATGACATTTCCGAAGTCATTTATATTTTTGCCCGGGAATTATAAATATTTTTTCAGAAAATCGGCGTCAAAATGTTTTTCATACATGCGGTGCCGTTCGGCATAATAGCTTTCGGTATAACGGCTGGAAACGCCGGTACGATAGAATCCGGCCACGATAACGGGCAAATGTTTGAAACGGCAGCCGTTTTCTTTATAAACCAGCCATTTTTCCACATCGGCAAAAATCGGAAATTTTTCATCATAACTGCCGAACCGTGCAAAAAGGCTGCGCCGGATAAAGGCAGACTGATGGTTTATGGTATTACCGATAAAAAACTCTTTCGACAGCGAATCCGGACAGGAAACAATTTCGGAAGAACCGTCTTCGTTAATATACTGCGTATCGCCGTAAACAATCTCATTTTCGCCATTCAGATAAGGTTCAATCAGCCGAAGAATTTCCGGGTGAAAAAACACGTCGCCGGCATTCATAAAAATAAGATATTCTCCCCGCGCCCTTGCTATGCCCTTGTTCATGGCGTCATAAATTCCATTATCCTTTTCGGAAACAAAAAGCGTCATTTTATCAGCAAACTCTCGTAGCGTTTCGATACATTTTCCGGCGGAACCGCCGTCAATAACCAGCCATTCGTAATCTCCGGAACTTTGCCCGAGAATACTGTCGCAAGTACGTTTGACCTCCGGTTCATTGTAGCAAACGGTAATCACTGAAATTTTTGGCATAACGACTCCTCTACGAATCACCCGGAAAACGGTTGCGGCAACCGCTGAGGCAGCCCCGGCTCCAAACCAGCAGGACTTCCGGTTCTTGGGTTTGTTCATTGACGCTTTCTGCAACAATCTTGAATCCGCAGTGACGGTAAAAACACAGCGCGCCCGCATTTCGGATATAGGCATGGAGACTCAGACGGGGCCGCCGCCGGCGGACATATTCCAGCAATCTGAGGCCAATGCCTTTTCCCTGACAATCTTCACGGACAAAAAGCGCGCCGACATAATCCCCGTTCAACAGACTGATAAATCCCTTAATCTGACGCTTATCGCAGAAAACAAAGGTTTCAGCGGCAGGCAACAGTTCAGTTCTGACCATCTCCGCACAATTTTCCCAGAAGCGCCGAGGAATGAAAGAATGCGCCGCCGCGTTCTCCCTGAACCACAGCGACATGATTTTATCCGTATCGGCAGGAACGGCTCGGCGAATCACGGTTAAATATCCAAATCATCAACAAACTTGGCGCGCTCAATGATAAATTTGAAGCGCATTTCCGGATTTTTACCCATTAGGCGTTCAACCTGACGGCGAGTTTCAAAGGCTTCTTCTTTGCCCTCCTCCGTATTGCAGGAAGGAATCAGCACCTTCAACAGCAGGCGCTTTTTCTTGTCCATGGTCGTTTCTTTCAACTGCAGGGCACTCATTTCGCCCAAGCCTTTAAAGCGGCTGATTTCGACCTTCTGATTGCCCTTGACCTCCTTTTTGAGAATCGCATCTTTGTCGTCATCGTCCAGCGCATAGAAATTTTTGTTGCCGACAACAATCTTATACAGCGGCGGCGTTGCAATATACAAATGTCCGTTTTCAATCAGCTTCGGCATCTGCTGATAGAAGAACGTCATCAGCAACGAAGCAATGTGCGCACCGTCAACGTCCGCATCGGTCATAATGATGATTTTTTCGTAACGCAGATTTTCTTCCCGGTAGTTTTCCTTGATGCCGCAACCCAGCGCCTCAATCATGTCTTTGATTTCCTGATTCTGGGTAATCTTGTCAAGCGAAGCGCTGGCTACGTTTAAAATTTTGCCGCGCAAAGGCAAAATCGCCTGGGTCATGCGGTCGCGCCCCTGTTTAGCGGAACCGCCCGCCGAATCGCCCTCGACGATAAAGATTTCGGTATTTTCGGCCGCGGCCTGCGAACAGTCTGCCAGTTTGCCGGGCAGGCGCAGTTTTTTGGTCGGCGATTTGCGGTTTTGAATTTTTTCTTCTTTTTTCTTTTTACGGCTTTCGGCACGCTCAACCACATATTCAATCAGCGCAGCGGCATTTTCCTTGTCGGAGCTGAGCCAGTGGTCAAACGAATCCTTGACGGCCTGCTCGACCAAACGAACCGCCTTGGTCGAGGTCAGCTTGTCCTTGGTCTGCCCCTGAAACTGCGGATCGCGGATAAAAACCGACAGCATGACGCAGGCATCGCTCAAAAAGTCCTCGGCCGTAACCTGAGACACCTTTTTGATATTGGCCATTTCGCCGTATTCCTTCAGACTGCGAATCAATGCCGAGCGAAAACCCAGTTCGTGCGTGCCGCCGTCGGGCGTAATGACCGTATTGCAGTAGGAATAGCAGAAACCGTTTTCATCTTCGGGCCAGGTTACCGACCATTCGACCCGCCCCTCGTCGTTCGCCAGTTCGGCATCTCCGGAAAAGGCCATACGGTTGACGGTCGGACGAGCGCCGACCTGATAATTTAAGAAATCGAGCAAACCGTTGGGATAATGCAGTTCGGCCTCCTGCGGGGTCTGGTCGCCTTCGCTGAGAATTTCGGGCGCACATTTCCAGTTGATGTGAATGCCTTTGAACAAAAAGGCCTTGGAACGCGCCATACGGTAAACCCGGTTCGGATTCAGGGTTGAATTGCCGTTAAAAATCTCGGGGTCGGGCAGAAAGGTAACCGAAGTGCCGCGGCGGTTCGGCGCATTGCCGACCAACTCGAGCGGCGTTACCGGCTTGCCTTTTTCGTAAGCCTGGCGATAGAGTTTTTTGTCGCGGGCAATTTCGACGACCAGCGATGAAGAAAGCGCATTGACCACCGACAGACCGACGCCGTGCAGACCGCCGGAAACCTTATAGGCACCGCCGCCGAACTTTCCGCCGGAATGCAACATGGTCAGAATAACCTCAAGCGCCGACAGGTTCGGATATTTGGGGTGCGGATCAACCGGAATGCCGCGACCGTTGTCGCTAATGGTAACGGAACTGTCGGCATTCATACGGACTTCGATACGGTTGGCAAAACCGGCGACTGCCTCGTCCATCGAGTTGTCCAGGATTTCGGCAACCAAATGGTGCAGCGCCGTGGCATCCGTGCCGCCGATGTACATGCCCGGACGGGCGCGGACCGCCTCCAAACCTTCCAAAACCTGAATATCCTGCGCCGAATAGGACTGCTGCTGCGGCGCCGTGCTATCAAATAAATCCGACATTTCTTCCTCAAATTTTCCTTTACGATGGGCGTAAATTAGCGCAAAAGCGGCAGAAACGCAAGCTTTAAGGTCGATTCATAAACAAAAAAAAGACCGGTTTCCCGGCATCGGAAAAATTTTTGCCGCCGCACGCAAAAAAAGCTTGATATTTAGACAAATAGCGTATAAAAGGAAGCTCGGAAAACATATGTTTTCTGTAATTTCGCACGCAGATAAGGCGGAATGCGGCGTTCGTGTTTCGCTCCGGTGCCGCGAAAGCGGTTTTTAGAATCTGCGGAGGTTTAACTGGAAAAATAAGGACATTTATAATGGCAATTCCACAATTTACATTACGCCAGATGGTTGAAGCAGGTGTTCATTTCGGTCACCATGCACGCCGCTGGAACCCGCAAATGGCTCCGTACATCTACGGAAAGAAAGACAACATCCACATCATCGACCTGCAGAAAACCTATCCGATGCTGTATACGGCTCTGGCCGCCGCGCGCGACATTGCCGCTCAGGGCGGTAAGGTTCTGTTTGTCGGCACTAAAAGACAGGCTCAGGACATCGTCAAAGAGAATGCCGAAAGATGCGGACAGTATTATGTCAACCATCGCTGGCTCGGCGGTATGCTTACCAACTGGAAAACCGTATACAAATCAATTTCCCGTTTGGTCAAACTGAACGAAATGGAAGAAAAAAACGCTTATGAGGGTTATACCAAAAAAGAAATGCTGAACCTGAAAAAAGAGCGTGAAAAACTGGCCAGCGAACTCAGCGGCATCATGAACATGGGCGGTCAGCCGGATCTGCTGTTCGTCATTGATACGCCGAAAGAAGCCTTAGCCGTTAAAGAAGCCAAAAAGCTGGGCATTCCGGTTATCGGCATTACCGATACCAACGCCAACCCGAACGACGTTGACTTCCCGGTTCCGGGCAACGACGACGCCATTCGCGCCATTCAGTTCTACTGCGAACTGGTTTCCGGCGCCGTTCTGGACGGCATACAGGCCGAAATTGCGGCTCAGGGCGTTAAGGTTGAAGAAGCCGTTGACGCCGTAGAAGCCAAACCGGCCAAAAAGAGAACTTCCAAAAAAGCCAAAGAGGAAGTTGAAGCCGTTGAAGAATAATTGAAAAATATTCTTTCAAAATAAAGTCTGAAACTTTATGCGGCGATATTTGTTTTTTAATGAATATCGCCGCAATGGTTTAAAAATTGTGATGAGGAAAAAAACAAATGACAGAAATTACTGCCCAAATGGTTAAAGATTTAAGAGAAAGCACCAGCGCCGGCATGCTGGACTGCAAAAAAGCCCTGACCGAAACCAACGGCGACATGGAAGCCGCCGTCGACTGGCTGCGCAAAAAAGGCCTGGCTTCGGCCGCCAAAAAGGCCAGCCGCATTGCGGCCGAAGGTCTGGTTGCGGTTGCCGTTGACGGCAACAAAGGCGCCGTTGTCGAAGTAAACTCCGAAACCGACTTTGTCGCCAAGAACGACATGTTTCAGGAATATGTTGCCGACGCCGCTCTGGTTGCTTTGATGCACAACGGCGAAGTCTGCGACATGAAGACCTTTCAGTGCCCGAAAGTTCACAAATCCTTTGAGGAACGCCTGACTGACCTGATTGCGAAAATCGGCGAAAACATGAACCTGCGCCGTGCCGCCATGCTGGAAGTCAGCAACGGCGTTATCGCCTCTTACGTTCACAACGCCTGCAAACCGAATCTGGGCAAAATCGGCGTTCTGGTCGCTCTCGAATCGAACGGCGACAAAGCCAAACTGCAGGAACTCGGCAAACATATCGCCATGCACGTTGCCGCTTCGAATCCGCAGTTTCTGACAATTGCCGACGTCGACCAGGCTTCGATTGACCACGAGAAAGCCATTTTCTCCGAACAGGCCAAAGCTTCCGGCAAGCCTGAAAACATTATTGAAAAAATGGTTGAAGGCCGTATCAAAAAATATTTTGACGAAGTCGTTCTGGAAGAACAGGCTTACATTATGGATCCGGACAAAAAGGTTAAACAGATTGTTGCCGACGCAGCCAAAGAAATGGGTGCCGACATTAAACTGAAGGCTTTTGTCTGCTTCCGTCTGGGCGAAGGTTTGGAAAAGCGCAATGAAGATTTCGCTGCCGAAGTCGCTTCCCAGCTGAAGAAGTAAGTTCGTATCTTTTTAAACACCCCGGATTTCCGGGGTGTTTTTTTATGTTTTTTAAGATGGGACAAAAATAAAACCGGTTCCATTATTGGTAGACAGAAAAAAATGTAGTTTCATTAATGGTTGACTATTTCTGCGAATCAGTTTATGCTAATTTACAGGTGTGGATGTTTAACCGCGGCGGAATATCGCCGGCGGATATGTGTCGGAAGAATCGATTCAGGATTATCATTTTCCCTCATTCTGCCATATTTTCGGGCAAAATTTCCTCACCTGATTAACGGGCTTTGGTTTTAACTGTCGTGAGGTGATACTATGATGAAGAAATCTGTTTTACTTATCTCTTTACTGTCGGGAACGGCACTTGCTCTTTCCGACGCAGCAGTTGCCTCAGGCATTTATGCAACACACACACGCACACCCCGGCCAGAGCCCGTCTCTTTTGCCGATATGGCTCATGCCTATAAGACGGCTTCCGTGTGTTTTCTTGGCGCCGACAACTGCGGCGAGGCGGGTTTTGATTCCGGAAACGGCGATTACAAAATCAATACGGAGCAACAGTGTAAAAACGAAGGTTTTGTCAGACTGAACTGCTCCTCCTTACAGGAAATTGACGGAGCTTGTCCATATAACACGGCTTACGGCAAAAGCTGCAAATGCGTTGAAACGCTGGTTTCCTGCCCAACGCCGCAAATCGGCTCCGGAGAGAGCTGCGACGGCAAATACATATCCTGCAAGTGTCCGGCCGGGGTTGTCGAAGGGCAATACGGCTGTGAAGAATACTATGTTTCTCCCTGCGAAACAGTATGTAAGAAAGCTTATACCGACAACTGTCATAACCGCAGTTCGGTTTCAACGCCTTATGGCTGTGCCGAATACTGGCCGGACTGTTCCGGTAAATGCAAAACGGCTTATAACGACAACTGCCGAAACCGGATTGAAGTTTCTCATCCATACGGCTGCGAAAGCTATTATGCCGACTGTCAGGCAAAATGTGAAGTTGCAAAAAGCAAACCCAAGTGTCAAATCGGTTCTGTTTACTACAGCGACGGAAGCTGCTCGACCTCAAGCGAATACGACAGCAGCAAAAAAGCTTTGGGCGTTGTGGCTTATGTGACACCGGACGGAGAACACGGACAGGTCATGAGCGGTGTTTTAGGCCAGCAATGGTTTTCGGGAAGAGCCGCCTTTGACATTTCCGCCCTGCCGAACCGGACAAGCAAATCAGCGGCGATAAAAGATTTTGACAGCTGTGCCAATACGGACATCATCGTCAGCGCCGTCGGCAGCGGTTATGCGGCGGCAAGAATACGCAGCTATGCACCGACACCCGCTACCAAAGGCAAGTGGTGCCTGCCTGCGGCCGGCGTGTTGAACAGCTATAAACAAAACTTAACAGTCATAAACGAATCCTTAAAGAAAATAGGACAGACGGTAATCTTCGACTGTTTCTGGTCATCTACCGAATATGACAGAATGCAAATGTGGTTATACTGTTCCGACGTTGACGAAATCCGGTTAAATAACGACCATCGTTCGGGAGATTCTGCTGACCCGAATGATAAAGACGACGGCAACTCTTATATCGGCGTATTGGAATTCTAAAAAAACCCGCCTTTAGCAATAAAGGCGGGCAATTTTTACAAACCGGCGTTTTACCAACCTATGGCCTGCGAAACGATGGCCCTTTCGCCGTTTTCCAAATTAAGCGCCTTGGTTACCCTGTCGTTGTCAAAATAACCTCTGACAACGCTGTGCATGCCTTTTGACGCGGCATAAAGCCCGACATTCTGATAAGCCGAACCGGCATGCATCGGCGAATATTTCTCATCGCTGCCGACATAGACCAGATTGACCGGAACATCTTTCATGAAATCCTGCGTGGCAAACAACGGCTGAAGGTTTTCGGCGGTTACCTGCGTCAGGGAATTTTCAGCGGCGTCATACAACCAGGCTCCGTCGTTTCTGACGACATATACTTTGAGGTTCTGCTGATTCATGGCCGTAGGAATCGTCCTTTTGCCGTCATGGCTGATGCCAAAAGCAACCCAGAGAATTTCACTCAGGGTCTGGTCGTCAACATTCTGCGCCTTAAATTCGCGAATCGTTTTTCTTTCGCCGATTGTCTCCATCAGCGGTTTGCCTCCGGCAACGACCGGGGCGGGAAGTTTTTTTACAACTGCTTCTGCCATGGCAGCCTCCGATAATAAGAGCGTTGACATCAAAAAAATCCAAAACTTGTTTTTCATCATTGTGTTTTCCTTATATAATCTCTGTTCCTGACCTTTTAACCTAAGCACAGATTTTTAAAATTGAACAGTTTTTTCGAGTATTTATTCAAAGTCAATCTGTGACAGAATCGCTTCGAAATCGTCGCGCTGCGGACTGCAGGCATAAGCGCCGATTTTGACTTCCGGGCAATCGTTGAGCAAATGGAACATACGCACCTGCTTAAATTTTTTGCCGTCCAGTGACACATGAAGCACACAATCGCCGTTAATGCGCTTGAGCTGATACCAGATTTGATTAATGCCAATGGGAATTTCCTGAGAAGCCCAGTCGGAAGAGCCGGCATTGGTTACACAGGTACCGAGCAGCGGCGCCCGGAAATTTTCAAACATTACCGAAGCCTTTACCCAGTTGCGTTCGTCTATACGAAGCATAATGCCGCATTGGTCAAAACTGCCGTCGGTTTCAAAATTCCATTTGACGGTGCAGGAAAAATTGCCGGTTTTGCGCGTGAAAAAGAAGTGGCCGTCGTCTTTGGAAAACCTGTGGTGCAGACTCTGCCAGAAATCGGTTCTGGCCCGGCTTAAAACCCGCATGCCCCTTTCATCGAAAGAAACGTCGGCGGGTTCGTTATACCATTCAAAGTCGCGCAGCTGTTCCAAAAACATTAAAAGTTCCTGACCGTTTCATCCGGCATTGCGGCCAGAGCCTTTTCCAATTCGGCGTTTTTGGCTTTCGGAGCCACGATACGGAGCGTTATGAACTGATCCCCCTGTCCGTTCCGGCTCTTGATGCCTTTGCCTTTCAACCGCAGTTTTTCGCCCGAAGACGCGTAGGGCGGAATGTTGACCACAACCTTGCCGCTGATGGTCGGTACGGTTATCTTGGCGCCGAGAATCGCCTCTTTGACGGTAATCGGCAAATCAAGCAGAATATTCAACCCTTCGCTGCTAAAATACGGGTGCCTGTCAACATTGACCGTTATCAGCACGTCGCCGTTGGCTCCGCCGTTAAACCCCTCGTATCCCAGTCCTTTCAGGCGCAGGGTCTGTCCGTCTTCGGTTCCGGCCGGGATCTTGACGTTGATGTTTTTGCCGTTAATAATAACGCCTTTTTCAGCGCCTTTGGCCGCATCCAGAAAGTCGACCCGCATGGTATAGGCAATATCCTGACCCTTGCGGGCACGGCGCGAAGCTCCGCCAAAACCCTGAAAGCCGGAACCGCCGCCGGTAAATTGTGAAAAAATATCGTCGCCGAAAATGGAAGAGAAGTCGAAATTTTCTCCGTTGCCGCTGTAATAGGTGCGGCCGCCTCCCTGTCCGAAAGGACCGCCTCCATAGGACGAATAGCCGCCCTGACCGAAACCGGCGCCAAATCCGGTCGGTTTGCCGTCAGCGTCTATTTCGTTGTTATCATATTTTTTGCGTTTTTCCTTATCGCCCAAAATATCGTAAGCACAGGAAATTTCCTTGAACTTCTCCGCAGCGTCTTTGTCGTCTTTGTTAAGATCGGGGTGATATTTGCGGGCAAGCTTGCGGTATGCCGATTTGATTTCGGCATCGCCCGCGTCTTTGGAAACCCCCAGAACATGATACAGATTTTTATTCATTTTATTAAGCGCTTCCTTAATTCTTATCCTAAATTTCTATATAGGAAGAGAATTGGGTTATTGCAAGTTGACGCAGTCAAAAGTCGCCCGACGCAGATGATTGCGATAGGTTATGTTTTCGCGCAAAAAAGCCTTTTTTTCGCCGTGTTCGGCACAATAGCGCGCAGCCAGCGACGAAACTTCGTCAATGCGGACGTCTTTATATTCGTAAGTGACAAAACGGGCGGTTTCTTCCTTAACGGCTACATTTTGCATAAAGCGCTCAATATTGCTGCTATAGTAGTCGTTTTCCACTTTGCCGGCGCTTTGCAAAGCCGTACAGGCAGATGCCAGCAGGCTGACCGCGGCCAATTTTAAAAATATTTTCATCGCCCGTCCTCCGCTTTAGTCAAGAATTTTGTAAATTTCTTCGCCGGCCTGTTCCAGAACTTTTAAAACCCGGCGGTTTTTGGCGTCTTTGGTGCGCTCGTTGCTGAGCTTGTCCAGCATGCGCTGCAGTTTTTCGTTAAACTGGCGGTTCTGGCGCAGTGCTTCAATATCGCGGATATTTTCCTGATCGTCAATTTTATAATTAACCACAGCCTTCAGCGTCGCTATATATTTGGCTTCGTTTTGGGCGCTGTATTGGGCGGCGGCACCGCCGGCGGCCAAAATACCCAAAGCGGCGACGGCCAGTCCGAGTTTCTTCATTTTCTGTTCCTTTCTTAAAAAAACATTGCGTTAATTAAGATACCTTATATGATGTGAGGATATAATAATTCGAGTCCTTTGACTATTTAAATTTTAGAGTTTACACATGAAAAAAATCATCTGGTTTTTAATGGACAACCGCATGGGAAGCGTCGGACAGGCTAAGGGAATTATCCAAGCTCTGGACAAGGAACGCTATGAAATCGTTGAGAAGAAAATCGACTACAACCGACTGGCCAACCTGCCGAATTTTCTGCTCGGCAAAAGCCTGCTCGGCGTCACTGCCGCTACCCGGAAAGAACTGCGGGCACCCTGGCCCGACCTGGCCGTATCCATCAGCCGGCGGACGGTTCCGGCAGCCCGTTTCATCAAAAAGGCCTCCGGAGGAATGACCAAACTGATTCAGCTGATGCACCCGGGAAAAAGCGGTTTGAAAGACTTTTCACTGGCGGCGGTTCCCGAACATGACCGAGGCAAAACGCCTGCGCCGAACATTTTTTACATTACCGGATGCCCGCATCGCGTAACGCCGGAAGCACTGGCCGAAGCCGCCGGCAAATGGTCCGAGACTTTTGCTTCGCTGCCGCGGCCGCTGACGGCGGTAATTGTCGGCGGCGCCATCAAAAATAAACCCTTTACGACCGAAAACGCCCGCAGGCTCGGCGAAAGTATCCGTAAAATCAAAGAACAGACCGGCGGTTCAATACTGATTACGACTTCACGCCGCACCGGCGCCGAAGCCGAAAACATCATCAAAAAAGAAATTGAGGGAATTCCGGCTTACACTTACTGGTGGGGCGAGAAAAAAGACAATCCGATTATGGGCTTCTGGGCTTTGGCCGACAACATTATCGCCACCGGAGACTCAGTTTCCATGCCCTGTGAATGCTGCGGATCCGGCAAGCCGGTGCTGCTGTTTACCGGCGAAGGGTGGCTGACGCCCAAGCATGAACGGTTTGTAAAATCGCTGATTGAAGGCGGCTATGCCGTGCATATTGATGCGCCGGACGCTTTGTCTTTCCGACCACAGAAAACTCTTAATCCGGCAGGAATAATCGCCGAGAAAATTGACGCCCTGTAGCTTTGTGGCAAATTTCCGGGCTTTTGTTCCGGGCGTCGCTATTCCGTTTCGTCGCCGCCGAAAAAGTTGCGGTCGTCTTTGCGAGAAGCAACGGCTTTTTGATACATGTCGCCGAAATAGGTCTTTTTACGCCAGAAAAAACTGTTTTTCTTATCGGCCAGCGTATAAATTTCCCTATCCCAGAGTTTTTCGGCAAACGGCTGGTAAAGGCGGTTGAACATACGAACAAAATAGCGCAGCGGGTGCCATTTGACCGGGTTATGATAATCAATGAAAACGACCCTGCCATTTTCGTTGGCGCAGGAAAGGGCATTGTTGACAACCTGTATTTTGCTCAAAATCGGCAGTTCATGCAGCAACATGTAGACCAGCACGACGTCATATTTTTCGGTCAGCGGTTCGCGGCCATCATGACGCAGGAAACGCATGTTGGAATAAAGATATTTGTATTTTTCTTCGGCGCGGGTCAGCTGGGTTTCGCTGATGTCAATCAGATCGTATTTTCCATAGTGGCCGATGCGGTCGGCTGTCTGTTCAATCTGGTCGCCAAAGGTCGCGCCGATTTGAAGCACCTTCTGGCTTTGTTTGATTTCCTTCAACGCGGCGTCAATCAACCGGCTGCTGTTTCCGAGCGTAAAAATTTTAAGCAGACGGGGATTATCCAGAAAGCTGCTTACTTTCAGATTTTCATAAATCCGGCCATAAATCGCCGTCAGATATTTGGGAAGCACAGGCCTCGGCTCCTCGTTCTCCTCTATGGCTCCGAGAAGTTCCTCTTCACTGACGCGGTTCTTTTCATCATCGACAATCTTAAACATTTTACCTACTCCAAAAATGCATCGACTTCTGCGCTTTGGTTCGCAAAAGTTTTTTGCGCCGTCTTGATTTCCGCGGCAAGATCCGCCGCGGAAATTTCTTTCATGACCGCTTCCTCCAACACGGCACAGGAAGCGGAAAAAGCCCGCAGCCCGAAGACCAGAGCGCCGGCGCGCAGGTTATGAAACTTCAGGCGCAGTTCTTCCCGTTTTAAACCGGCGGCGGAAGCGAAAAACTTTTCCGTGTCTGCGGAAAACTCGCGCCACAGCCGGCTTAAGGCTGCCGAGCCGAGCATATCGCGATATTCGCCAAGCCTGTCTGCGTCAAAATCAGTCATTTTTCTTAATCAGTCCCAGCCTGGACGCCTCCACCACCGCGCCGGTGCGGTTATAAACGTTAAGAATTTTCAAAATTGCGGTCACATGCAGTTTGACGGTTCCTTCGGTCAGACCAAGCGCATAGGCTATCTGCTTATTGGACATTCCCTGCGAAATGCAGCGCAGAACATCAATCTGCCGCGGGGTCAGACTTTTGATGTTTTCTTCAACAGCCTTGCCCTCGGGGAGTTCGACCGCCTGTCGAAACTCGTTGAATTCGTCGGGAAGCTTGCGGTTAAGGAGCTCGGGCGGAATATAGACACCGCCGGACATGACCAGATTGACCGCCGAAAGAATAACGGCATTTGAAGAGGTTTTCGGAATATATCCGGACACGCCGATTTCGATGGTTTTTTCGACAATTTCCTTGTCAAACACCGCCGAAAGAATAATTATCGGCGTTTCGGGCAGCGTGCTGTGAATCCGGGTTATCGCCTCTTCCCAGTTGGCGCCGGGCATGGCCAGGTCGGTCAACACCAAATTGAAACCGCGGTCGGTCTCGAGAATTTTGAAAATATCGGTATAACTCTTGGCAAAAACCAACTGCAGGTCTTTGCTAACATCGGAAAGGATAAATTCCAGCCCTTTCAAAAACAACTCATGATCATCGGCTACCAAAATGCGCATTTTATTCCTCCCGCCAATCTCCGGCAACAGACTGCCAGACGGCCAAAGCCGCGGCCGCTGCCGTTTCCGCCCTTAAAATCCGTTTGCCCAGCACGGCGCCGCGGGCAAAAGGCAAAGTCCGCAAAGCGTTCAGCTCGGCTTCGCTGAAGCCGCCTTCCGGTCCAATCAGCAGCGCCGCTTTTTTGTCCTGAGGCCGAAAGACCTCCGCCGCGCAAGGCGACTGTCCGGTTTCGTCCATAAAATAGAGAATCCGTTCCTTGTCCCATGTTTTCAGCACCTTATCCAAAGGCTCGGCATCGGCAATCACCGGCAAATCTACCCGGCGGCACTGCTCGGCAGCTTCTGTGCTTTGGGCAATGAAGCGTTCTTTCTTAACTTTGTCCGCAATGGTGCGTGCGGTAATGACCGGCATAATTTTTGCCGCGCCGAGTTCGGTCGCCTTCTGAATGATGAAATCGGTCTGATCTTTTTTTACCGGCGCAAACAGCAGCCAAACATCCGGACATTTTTCAAAGCCGCGGGTCTGTTCGGAAACTTCCAGCCGACAGCTCTTTTTGCCGGCGGTTTTCAATGTGCAGAGAAACTCTCCGTGCTCGTTGTCAAAAGCCAAAACCGCGTCGCCGACGACAAGTTTCATGACATTGGTCAGATAATGGCTTTGCTTGTCGTTCAGCATGACTTCCCGTCCCGCCGCCAGAGGCGTTTCGCACCAAAGCCTTATTTTCGCCTTTTTTCCCGCCATGTTCATTCCGCCGTAATATTCAAAACCCTGGAACCCAAAACATTTATCTTTTCGCCGCTGTCGTCAATCAAATCAAAAAAGACCTTTTCCTTTCCCGGCTCCAGAATATTGACGTTGATTATCCGCTGCCCCATATAACGGTAGTCTTCGGCAATCCGCACATGTTTCAGCTCATTGCCGCCGTAGTACCATTTGGTCGGCGAATTTTCGTCTTCCGGCAGCAAAATCTGCAGCGGCTGCCCGACATTTACCCGGACTCCGGTTCTGGGTTCCAGCAGTTCGACGGTAACCGGCGACATGTCTTTTTTGAAAAGTTCGCCGGCAATTTTTTCATTATAATCTTCAGCCGGCTTTTCGTCCGGTTCGGCTACGGCAATAACCGACTCTTTCTGCTTTTGTTTGACACGCGCCTCATAACCGCCCTGATTGAAACCCGGCTCGTACATGTTGCTGTTCTGAATATCGCGATAACTTTGCACGACGATATTATGCTTAGCCGTTTTGGCTGCGGCCGGCTGACTTAAAAGCAGCGTCGCCGCGGTTATGGCAAAAATTTTGAATCTCATGGTCAACACCCTGTCCGGTTGTGCATAAAAGTTTGGTATAATTTCAAAATATCATACACATCAGATTTTATATCAGATATGTTAAGGAATAAATAATTTTTGCTGCAATTTGGACGAGGATAATGATTATCACGATTGACGGTCCGGCTTCTGCCGGCAAAGGCACTTTGGCATCGACTCTGGCCGGGATTTATCATCTGGCCTATTTTGACACCGGCATGGTTTATCGTGCCGTCGGGCTGGAAATGATTTTGAGCGGCTATGAAACCGATAATGCCGAAGCCGCCGAAAATTTTGCCAAGAATCTGACTTTTCCGCGAATGATTGAGTTGTCCAAGCATGCCGATTTCCGCTCCTTGAAAGGCGGTCAGGCGGCAACCGTCGTCTCTTGCATCCCCTCTGTTCGTGCTGCCCTGCTTAAAATGCAGCAGGATTTCTCTTTAAATCCTGTTTTTGCCGATGGCACTCCGGCCAATGGCGCCGTTTATGACGGACGCGATACCGGCACCGTGGTTTGCCCACAGGCAGACATAAAGTTTTTCATTACGGCTTCTCCTGAAGTTCGGGCTATGCGCCGATTTAAGGAAATGGCTGCTAAGGGGATGGACGTAACTTATGAAGACGTTTTGAAAGACGTCAACCATCGTGACGAAATGGCTACCAACCGCAAAATTGCCCCCTTAAAACCGGCAGCTGACGCACATCTTCTGGATACGTCTGACCTAAGCATTGAGCAGGTTGTTGAACAAGCCTGCAAAATTATCGAAAGCCATAAAGAATCTGCTTGAAAAATAATAATTTAGGTGTATAAACAAACCCGATACGTTTCCGGGGTGCGCCGGCGTGTCATGTTTAATCCGCACAAGTCCGCCCCGCCTTCAGACATTTTGGGGCCGGCAGTTTTTTGAAATACCAATATTTTATGACAAATACCGAATTAAAAATTCCCGAAACAAACGAAAACTTTGAAGCCCTCCTGAACGAACAGTTCGGCGACAAGGGCATTACCGGCTCGGTTGTCAAGGGTACCATCATCCGTTTGACTCCCGACTTCGCCATCGTCGATGTCGGACTTAAATCGGAAGGCCGTATTCCGCTGCGCGAATTCGGTCAGAACGCCGAACTCAAAATCGGCGACAAAGTCGAAGTTTATGTCGACCGCTACGAAGACAAAGACGGCCAGATTGTTTTATCGCGCGAAAAAGCACGCCGCGAAGAAGTTTGGCAGGATTTGGAAAAATGCCTTAACTCCGGCGAAAGAGTCAACGGCGTTATCTTCGGCCGCGTCAAAGGCGGCTTTACCGTTGACCTCAACGGCGCCATTGCCTTCCTGCCCGGCTCTCAGATTGATATTCGTCCGATCCGCGATATTACGCCGCTGATGGGCATTTCTCAGCCGTTCCAGATTTTGAAGATGGACAAGGTCAGAGGCAACATCGTTGTTTCCCGCCGCGTCGTTCTGGAAGAAACCCGCGCCGAAGCGCGTGCCGAACTCATTGACACCCTGAAGGAAGGTTCCGTTCTGGAAGGCGTTGTCAAGAACATTACCGATTACGGTGCGTTCATTGACCTCGGCGGCGTTGACGGTCTGCTGCACGTTACCGACATCTCCTGGAAGAGAATCAATCATCCGGCGGAAGTTCTGTCGGTCGGTCAGACGGTTAAGGTTCAGGTTATCAAATTCAACGAAGACAACCAGCGCATCAGCCTCGGCATGAAGCAGCTGGAAAGTGACCCGTGGCAGGCCGTTGCCGACAAGTACAAGGTCGGTGAAGTCTACAAGGGCAAAGTTACCAACATTACCGATTACGGCGCATTTGTCGAACTCGAAGACGGCATTGAAGGTCTGGTTCATGTTTCCGAAATGAGCTGGACCCGCAAGAATGTTCATCCGGGCAAAATCGTTTCCACTTCTCAGGAAGTTGAAGTTAAGGTTCTGGAAGTCGACGCCGACAAACGCCGCATCAGCCTGGGTATCAAACAGTGCACCCCGAATCCTTGGGCTGCTTATGTTGAAGAGCATCCGGTCGGTTCCGTCATCGAAGGCAAAATCAAGAACATTACCGAATTCGGTCTGTTCGTCGGCCTGTCTGACGAAATCGACGGTATGATCCACCTGTCCGACATCTCCTGGGACAAGTCCGGCGAAGAAGCCGTCAAAGACTTTACCAAGGGTCAGGACATTCAGGCTAAAATCATCGACGTTGACGTTGAGAAAGAACGTATCAGCCTCGGTATCAAACAGCTGTCCGAAAACGCCATGGCCGAAGCCATGGAAGGCCTGAAGAAAGGCGACGTTGTCAAAGCAACCGTCACCTCAATTGACGACAAAGGCGTTAACGTCGAAGTTAACGGCGTTGCCGCAATGATTAAGAAGGCCGACCTGTCCAAGGACAAAGCTGCCCAGAATCCCGAAAACTACAAAGAAGGCGACGTTCTGGAAGCCAAAGTAACCTCCGTAGACAAGAAGAACAACAAGATTGGTCTCTCGGTCAAAGCTCTCGAAATCGAAGAAGAGAAAAAAGCTTTGGAAGAGTACTCTTCAACCGGTTCTTCCAATTCTGCTCTGGGCGATGCTTTGGGCGAAGCTTTGAAGAAAAACGCTTAAGTTTGTCTTTAAGCACCACAAAAAAGTCTCCGGCGGATAACCGGAGACTTTTTTTGCCAAAAAAAACATTCCCCGTAAACAGGGAATTTTCTATAAGACATATATAAAGAAGCCTATACGTCGGCTTGCTGTATATTCTAATTCCCTTTAGTCATCAACAGAAACGAATCTTTACGGGTACAAAGACAGATTTGTATGAACCTCCAGCAGCTATGCAAACAAGTCAGACAAAGCGACTGTACGCATTCTCACGGTATTGGAATTTTAGTCCTATGACAAACACCCCCGTTAAATTTAACGGGGGTGTTTGCTGAGGATTAAGCCAAAGTTATTTATTTGACTTCTTCAAAGTCGGCGTCAACGACTTTTTCATCGCCATTCTGCTGACCGGAAGCACCTGCATCAGCTCCGGCGTCAGCACCGGCAGCACCCTGTGCACCGGCCGCTTCGGCCTGCTGTTTATACATTGCTTCGCCAAGTTTCAGAGAAGCCTGCATCAAAGCTTCGGTCTTCTCCTTAATGACGGCCAAATCTTCAGCTTCAACGCCGGTCTTCAGAGCCTTGACGGCATCTTCAATCGCCGTCTTGTCGGCCGCACTGATTTTATCGCCGTTTTCTTTTAAGGTCTTTTCGGTGGTATGAATCAGACCTTCGGCCTGGTTTTTGGCTTCAACAAGTTCCTTTTTCTTCTTATCGGCTTCGGCATTGGCTTCCGCATCTTTGACCATCTTGTCGATGTCGGCATCGGACAAACCGCCGCTGGCCTGAATGCGAATGGCCTGTTCTTTGTTGGTTGCCTTATCTTTAGCCGAAACGTTAACAATGCCGTTGGCGTCGATGTCAAACGTTACTTCAATCTGCGGCATACCGCGCGGTGCCGGCGGAATACCGACCAAATCGAACTGACCCAGCAGTTTGTTGTCGGCGGCCATTTCACGTTCACCCTGGAAGACGCGAATGGTAACCGCGGTCTGACCGTCTTCGGCCGTCGAGAAGACCTGCGACTTGCGGGTCGGAATGGTGGTATTGCGGTCAATCAGTCTGGTAAAGACACCGCCCAATGTTTCAATACCCAAGGACAGCGGGGTAACATCCAGCAGCAAAACGTCCTTGACATCGCCCATCAGCACGCCGCCCTGAATAGCGGCACCGACGGCAACGACCTCATCCGGGTTAACGCCTTTGTGCGGTTCCTTGCCGAAGATTTCCTTAACTTTCTCCTGAACTTTCGGCATCCGGGTCATACCGCCGACCAGAATGACTTCGTTGATGTCGCTGGCTTTCAAGCCGGCATCGGCCAGAGCCTTCTTGCAAGGTTCAACCGTGCGGTCAATCAAATCTTCAACAAGAGATTCCAGTTTGGCGCGGGTCAGTTTGATGTTGAGATGTTTCGGACCGGTTGCGTCCGCGGTAATGAACGGCAGGTTGACATCGGTCTGAGTAGCGGAAGACAACTCGATTTTGGCTTTTTCGGCAGCCTCTTTCAAACGCTGCAGAGCCAGACGGTCGCCGCGGAGATCAATTCCGGACTCTTTTTTGAACTCATCGGCCAGATAGTTGACAATACGCTGGTCAAAGTCTTCGCCGCCGAGGAAAGTATCGCCGTTGGTGGATTTTACTTCGAAAACGCCGTCGCCGATTTCCAGAATGGAAATATCAAACGTACCGCCGCCGAGGTCATAAACGGCGATGGTGCCGTTGGCTTTTTTGTCCATACCGTAAGCCAAAGCCGCTGCCGTCGGTTCGTTGATGATACGCAGAACTTCCAATCCGGCAATTTTACCGGCGTCTTTGGTTGCCTGACGCTGCGAATCGTTAAAATATGCCGGAACCGTAATAACGGCCTTCTCAACTTTTTCACCCAGATAGCTCTCGGCATATTCCTTAATCTTCTGCAAAACGATTGCGGAAATCTGCGACGGGGCGTATTTCTGGCCTTTTACTTCAACCCAGGCGTCTCCGTTGTCGCCTTCGACGATTTTAAACGGAACATGCCCGCGGTCTTTGGAAACCTCAGGAGAGTTGAAACGGCGCCCGATTAAACGTTTGATTGCAAAAAGGGTGTTTTCGGGGTTGGTAACGGCCTGACGTTTGGCTGCCGAACCGACCAGTCTTTCCGTGTCGGTAAAGGCGACCATGGACGGGGTGGTTCTGGCGCCTTCAGAATTTTCCAGAACCTTGGCTTCCTTGCCTTCCATAACGGCAAAGCAGGAGTTGGTCGTACCCAAGTCAATACCAATAACTTTGTTGCTCATAGTTTATCATCCTCATTTATTACAAAAATCTTCGTCCCGCCACAGGGCGGAACCGCTTTAATTCTTTCTGTAAACTTATATAGGAAGCCGGAAAAGCATAAGCAAGTCTTGATGAAGTTTTTTTACATTTTTTTTGACGGCAGCAAAAAAGGTTCGAAACGTTTTGTTTCGAACCTTAAGAAAGTTACGAAATTATCCCTTGTCAGCCTTGACCAGCGGACGATACGGATATTTCTCGCATTTGAGCGCACCTTGAGGAATATTCCAGACGTCGCCGTTGACATAGCATATCTCGCCGTCTTCGGTCATCACTTTGTCAGGAAGCACATCGCCGCCGTTTTCCGTCAGGAAGGCGTCTATGCGTTTTTTTTCGTCAAAGATAATGCGCCAGCTCCAATCTGATCCGAGACGCCCCTTGTTGCCCCACATTTTCAAGCGGCCGCATTTGCGGAAGGCTTTGTTAAAAGTTGCGGGAGCGGGCTGCTTCAACGGAATGAAAAACATGTTGAAGCGGATACCGATTGCTTTTTTACACCACGGCGCATACCACAGCCGTCTTTTTATTACTGCCAAACTATAGGCACGTCCCAATTCATCTTCCATAATTGTAAAACTTAATAAATTTATATGTTTAATATCTCGAAAACAGGATATAAAAAATTTGACAAAAAGTCAATTGTTTCAGAGAAAGCCGGATTGTGCTTTTGTCAAATTTACGATAAAGTGACAGTTATTAGGAAGTCAGGAATTTTAAGTATGGACAAAAGACTGCTCAGACAAAAAGTCGAAAGGTTCTTTACAACAAAATCCTGAGTTTCTGAATGCGGGGAAAACGCGAAGTGCATTTGCAATCTCTCTTCAGATGTTTCAACACCAAGGCCGTTGATTTTATCTGCCTTCGTTTTTATAAACTTTAAAATAGTCAATCATTGAAAGATTTTGCTCTAATTTCAGGCAAAGTTTTAAAATGTTTGCGGCTTCTTCAGCACTGACTTTTGGTATTTCCTTGCCTTCAACACTGTTTAGAAAATTTGTCAGTTCATTCTGCAGCGAATTGCCGCCTTCGGTCAATATCCGGCCGTTTTTAAGCAGCCGGCGCTCCGTAAAATCAATATGGAAAGTGTTCCCGCGAGCGTCGTCAATATCCATAAAACGCTCTATTTCCCTGTCTTCCCGCAACGCTTCCAATTTTACGGACGCACCGTTTTTATATTCCATTTCCGCCACGGCATGATTTTCCCAGCCCAGATCCGGGCGTTTGCCGACTTCAGCCTTTTTTATGTCGCTGCCAAGCAAAGAATAAACGATGGCCAAATCATGAATCATCAGTTCCTGAACGGCGCTGATGCCGGTTTTGTTGGCTGCATTGCGACTGGTACGAATTCCCCTGATACGGACAATCGGCGAGTGCAGTTCCTCTTTCAGGCGGACCACCGCCGGATTATAATTTTCGCTGTGCCCCGGCAGAATAAACGTTTGCCCTTCCCCCGCCGCGGCAATCAGTTTTTCGCAGCCGGACGGCGTAGTTGCCAACGGTTTTTCAATAAGGCAAGGCAAACCGCGGGCAAGCAGTGCAGCGCCAATTTCGGCATGGGTTACGCCCGGCGTTGCCACAATGACCGCATCAGCGGTTTTCCTGTCGATGTCATCAAGATTTTTGAAATAAGGTACATTTAATTCGGCAGCAACGCGTGCCGAGGATTCGACGGACGAATTGAGAATGCCGGCAATTTCAACCCGGTCGGCAAAATGCCCGCGCAAGACGGCCACATGCTTTTTACCCATGTTGTTGCATCCGACAACCGCTATTCTGAGTTTGTCCATTAATAACCTCCGCGGCCGGAAATCTCATAACCGGTATAGCCGTCAACCACCGAATTGGCAAAGGCAAAATCCGTCGAATTGCAGGAATGAATCCGATACAGGGTTTCGCCCTGTTCGACGGTGTCGCCGACTTTTTTCATCAAATCCAGTCCGGCTCCCGGATACTGGCCGGCACCCGCCCAAATGCCGATTTTGTTGATACGGGCATTGTCAATCGCTTCGACTACGCCGCTGACGTTGGAAACGATATCGCGGGTCAGATGTCCGAGCTGCGGCTGCGGAGCTTTGCCCTGGGCATGAATAATCCTATTCATAACTTCCAGCGCACGGCCAGAATTTAAAATCTCCTTGGCGACGTGGTATCCCTGCCCGCCGCGCAGTTTGGGATCAAATTCGAGCATGCGGCCGGCCAAGAACAAAGATTTCTCCCGCAGATCCAGCGGCGCATCGTCCTTGTTGCGGAGAACCTTCATAACGTCCCGGGCTTCCAGAACCGCTCCGACGCCGTTGCCTATCGGTTCGGAACCGTCGGTAATGACCGCGTCAATTTCAATGGAAAGCATATCGCCGACATACTCTATCAGTTTACGCAGGCGCATGGCTTCGTTGGTGTTCTTAATGCGCGATTTCGGACCGACGGGAATGTCGACAACCAGATGCGTAATGCCCGCCGAAAGTTTGATGGCAAGAATCGACGCGGCAATATGTTCTTGCTGAGTAATACCTATCTGGCGTTCGACGGAAGAAACCATTTTGTTGGCGCGGGCGATGTCCAGCGAATTGTAACTGGCGATGGCGCCGCGGTTTTCCCTAATCAGTTCCTTTAGTTCCTTCTCGTCAACATCAACATTGGCCAGCACCGCAAAAGTATCGGCCACGCCGGCACAGGAAGTCAGCGAATGGGAACAGGTTTTGGGAATCGGCAGGCCGTAGGCGGCCACGATGGCGGTAATGATGATGTCGGTTTTGTTGCCGGGAACGCCGCCGAGACAATGACAGTCAACAACAATGCTTTCGTTGTCCCAATGCAGCACCCGGTCGCCGATAAGGGCTTCGGTCAGCGCCAAAACCTCCGGGGCGCTCATAAACGAACCGCTGGCAACCAGAAATGAGGCAATATCCATATTGGAGTAGCGTTTGGAAGCAATGTCGTTGATGATGGCACTGTATTCGCCGGAACTTAAAATATTGCCGGCAATTTTGCGTTTGATGGAAGCGAGGCTGGGCGGCGGCGCCGACAGCGTAAGCGATACGTTTGCACCCTCAGGCAGGTTAATCTGATTGAAGGCTTCGGTGTTCAACGCCAGTTCGCCGGGCTTGCAAAGACGGGCATCGTCGACGACCTGCAGAAAGGCAAAAACCGTTTTGACGCCGCCGTGAATTTCGACCTTGGTCAACGAGCGAATGTCGTCTACCTTATACGCCGTACAGTCCTTATGAACATAGGCCAGGTTTTCGTTAAAAGAATTTATCGGCAGGTGTTTCAGTGTCAGCATCAATTACCCTCAAAAAAGCCAGCGTGAAAATATGGGTTATTATGGCACGATTTTCATTTAATAAAAGTTAATTTTGCCGAAAGCCGATAAACAAATGCCGGGCAAAAAGCCCGGCATCTGCAACTTATTTTTCATGTTGGAATATTTTCATAAAGCGTGCGATTTTGCCGGTTTCCCTAAACTCTTTCTTATCGGCTTCGCGCTGCATTTGCGCTTGTTTATAGCCTTCGGGCGTGTTTTCGGAAATTTCGACGCCATGAATATCCTCCTCGGCAAACTTGTCGGCAACGACAGAACCATGCATTTTGCCTTTCCATTCATGCTGCCGCGCCCGGAGTTCTTCCTTGCGTTTTTGGATATGTTCCTGAACTTCGCTTTTGGCGGCTTCTTCCTTTTCGCGTTTCTGACGATATGCCTCAACGGCATTGGCATCTCCATCCAGCGCTTTGGAAAGGGCTTCGCTGTATTCCGGCGTTTCCTTGTCTTTGTCAGTCAGTTCATAACGCGGCGGCGTTTTGACGTCTTCTTTGGCTGCGCGTTTGGTCTCGGGTTTGTCTTCCAGACCTTCGACTTCGTTATAGGCAACTTCGCCGGAGGTCGGACCGTAATAAACGTTGTCACCCTGCAATCCGGCCAGTTTTTCGGCCAGGGCTTCATTTTTGTCGGTCGGAACGGGAGTTACGGGAACCGCGTCGGAATTATCCCTGTCTCCGGGGATAACGACGCCGGTCTTATCATCCTTGCCGCCGTTGTTCGGCGGTACGATGCCGACTTTGTCCTCTTTGCCGTTATCCGGGGGCGTAACGCCGACTTTGTCGCTGCCGCCGTTTTTCTTTTTGACGATACGGTCGGCCAGAGAACCGATTTTTTCCTTAATCTGCTTCAATTTCTTAACCTGAGCAAAGAAATACGGCGGAATATAGGGAACAATTTTTTCGGCCGGGTTCGGAACCCAGACTTTTTCGCCCGGAATTACGCGGTCCGGTTCCTGCGTAACGTCATGAATAATGCCGTCCGGGCGCGACGGATCGTAAGAGTAAAGGTCTTCAGGCTTAATGCCGACGTCGGGAATCAGGTGTCCCATATGACCGTTGGCATCGGCGCTGATATGCTGAGCCACTTTGTCCATTACCTGAATTTCGGCTTCGCTCAGCGGGGTCTGCGGATCCGTCGTCAGATGTTTGAAAACATCGTCATAGGTAATGTGATTGCCGTTGGCATCGGTTACACCCATAACATCGCCCAGCGTTTTGGAAGGATCATAGGACAGCGGCGTATCCGGCGCGCCGAGCAGATGGGCATTTTCAAGCTTGGCAAGGTTGACATCGGCGGCTTCCGGCGCCCAACCCGTATGATGCTGCTGCAAGTTGTTCAAAGCCTCATTATAGGTTCCGTGAGCATGGAAAGCGGATTCCATCGGCTGCGAGCCGTCCGGCGTATAGCGCGCGCCGTGGCTGACGCCGTCGCTGTTGTTCCAGATTTCAGCCTTGTCAATGTGTTTCTGTTCATAGGTCTTGATATCGTGTTTTTCGCCGGGGATAATCTCGCCGTCCTTCTCGGCCCAATGACCAAACGGGCCGTTTTCGCCGGCCAGCGAATCGCCGATATGCGTACCGGCTGCGTGTCCGGCCCAGGCGGCCAGCGGCGTGGTCAAAACGGCGGCGGCGGTCATTGCCGCGGCTTCGCCTTTTTTGATACCGGCTTTTTTTGCCTTTTTATATGAGAAATATCCGGTTCTGACCATATTGGCGCCCATGACGGCATACAGGCCTTCGGGACGCCCCCAGGCGACGGCGGCCATTGCGGCACCGCTCATCAGAACACTGGTCATGCCTTCCGGATCTTTAAAGAAATTGTACTTTTTGCCCTGCGCGTGAGCGGCACGGCGACGCTGCTGATAGGCGACGGTCATACCGACAACCGCCAGACCGGCAGAAGCATAGGCGCAATAGGTTTGTCCGCCCGGAATACGGCTGGCAACCGCAAAGCCCGCGGAAATGGTACCGACCAGCGCGGCGTTGCCGGCCAGACCGGCCCAGAACTGTCTGCGATATTTTTTGGTGTCGGCCTTTTCTTCAAAACGGGCTTCGGCCAGCTTGTCCAGTTTTCTGACCGGAGCATAGAGACGTCCCAAGGCCGGAGCCGACTTGCCGATTTTCTTGCCCAGACGCGCCAGTTTGCTCGTTTTCTTGTTTACCCAGGCATCGCGCGCACCGTCAAAACCTTCGGCGGAAACCTCATATGTCTTGCCGCCCAGCAGCTCCGCGCGCAGAATGTCAAACGGCACCGGCGGCTGTTTTTTCGACTCGCGATCGGCGTTAACCAGCATCGTGACGTTTTTGACAAACTGGTCATTGACGGTGGCATGAACATCTTTTTTCCCGGCGGCTTTGCCTTCGATTAAGACCTGATCGTCCAGGGCGTCGCTTTTGGCTGCCAAAACTAAAATTTCTTCAATATCTTCCCTTTTGGCGCCGGCGACGTTCAGAGCATTGAGAATCTTGCGGCTGTCGCTGTCCAGCTGAAAGTCTTCCAGCTTGCGCTCGGTATCGGCGGCAATCCGCTCCAGAACGGCGGCATCGTTTTCCGTTTTGCCTTCCAGACCGAAGTCATGTTCGTATTTGCCCATCCATTCGTCCAGAATTCCTTTGGCAGAGGTTCCCTTTTTATTCTGGCTGCGCAGTTCAATCATTTCCAGATAACCGTCATAAACGTCGGCAATGTTGCTCTTGTCTACCCAATACATGCCGCTGCGATCGGCCATGTCGTTAATCAGATTGTCCATACGCCCGTGTACGGCGGCAAGAACCGTTTCTTCATTGGTCGTATCGGCTCCGGCGTCTTTGCTTTTGGCTTCGGCAATGTCTTTGTTAAGGTGTTTTTCCCACCCGACCAGCGCTTTTGGCGGAACCAGATCGAAATTCATTTCGGCTTCCAGACTTTTTTCAACGGCGCGGCGATACTGCCTTTGTTCATCTTCCTTCAGCGCTTCGGCTTTTTTAACCTCTTCCACAAGCTGCTCAACAGACAGCGTATCGACGTTGATGCTGCCGTCAACTTTGTTCATAGATTGGAGAACTTTTACGCGGATGCGGTCAAGCCAGATTTCGTTCTGGTCGGAATACATGCTTCTCAGGCGTTCGGTCTCGGCGACATTCTCAAGTTCTTCAACAGGTTTGTCTTTTTTCTGCACCTCGGCCGCACGGTCATCTTTGCCGCCGTATTTCCGTTCAAATTCCACGCGTTGCTGCGGTGACATCGTTTCCAAAAATTTTTCAACCGTCGGCTCTTTATCGCCGCTTTTCTGCACATAGTTTCTGTATTCCGGCGTTTGCGCGTAAATTTCGTTGATGTCAGCCATGAACATGCTCCTGAAAAAAGTTTTAAATATGATAAAACCTTACCATATTTTGTATATTCTGGCAATAAGTTTTTGTCTAATTCTCTTTGCTGTCTGAATTTTAGCGGAAAATTATTAAAAAATGCCTTACTTTACGGAAAATCGCTTGCCTTTTGCTTTTAAAAAAACTAAATAAGGGTAAAATCGATTTTGCAACAATGAATTATAAGCAGAAGAAATGACTGAAAAAGACTATTACGAACTGCTGGAAGTTTCCCGCGACGCCGACAGCGAAACCATTAAGAAGTCTTACCGGCGGCTGGCCATGAAATATCATCCGGACCGTAACCCGGGCGATAAGGAAGCCGAAACCAAATTCAAGGAAATCAACGAAGCTTACGACGTGCTGAAAGACAGCCAGAAACGGGCGGCATATGACCGGTACGGGCATCAGGCATTTGCCGGCGGCGCAGGCGGCAACCCGTTTAACGGTTTTGAATTCAACTTCGGGTCTGGCGGCTTTTCGGACATTTTCGCCGACGTGTTCTCCGAATTTATGGGCGGCGGCCGTCGCGGCGGACAACGCTCTTATGCGCAACGCGGCGAAGACGTGCGTTATAATCTGAGCATCAGTCTGGAAGAAGCCTTCAGCGGCGTTGAGAAAGAAATAACCATTCCGTCGACCGAAACCTGCGAAGCCTGTCACGGCCACGGCACCAAAGACGGCAGCGAAGCGCCGATCTGCGACAAGTGCGGCGGTTCCGGCCGTATTCATCAGCAGCAGGGCGGTTTTTTCATCGTCGAAACGACCTGTCCAAAATGCAAGGGCAGCGGGCGTCTGGTTAAGGAAGCCTGCAAAAAATGCGGCGGCAGCGGCGTGGTCAACAAAGACAAAACACTTAAAGTCAAAATTCCGGCCGGTATTGAAGACAACACCAGAATGCGGATTCCGGGCGCCGGAGAAGCTGGCAGCCGCGGCGGCGAAAACGGCGACCTGTACGTTTTCATTACCGTAAAACCGCACAAGATTTTCAGCCGCGAAGGCGCCAACCTGTATATGCGCGTACCGGTCAGCATGGCCTGCGCGGCGCTGGGCGGCAAACTTGAAATTCCGGCCATCGACGGTTCGACGATTGAACTGTCTGTTCCGGCAGGCACCCAGTCCGACCAAATTCAGAAAATCGGCGGCGAAGGCATGACGGTCATCCGCGCTAAAGGACGCGGCGACCTGTTTGTCAAATACCGCGTCGAAACGCCGGTCAACCTTTCGGCCAAACAGAAGGAACTGCTTGAACAGTTTCGCGAAATCAGCAAAGACGATTCATGCCAGCCGGAAACGAAAGGATTTTTTGACAAAATCAAGGATTTATTCAACAAAGCTTCCTGATTTTAACGTCTTTTTATACCAAACCGCAGCTCCGGCCGCGGTTTTTTTATTGTTTTTTGTCTAAAAGTATGATATTGATGAAGGTCTTAAGAAAAATTATTGTGGATAGATGATGAATGAATACGGATTTATTCGTTTTCCTTTGGGCATAAGACACAATATTTTTCGCAATTAACTTATTGTTTTATCTAAAATATTTATCTTATGAAAAGTAATTTTTTCTTTGCAAACAGTGCAGTGTCGTCAATTTTTCTGACGCCGGTTTCAAAACTTATCAGTCTTCGGGAAGAACTGGTCAACAAGCTGGACATGATAGACGTTGTATGCGTTTTGTCGTCCCGTGACCCGGAAGCAGACAGCCGTTTATACGATACGCTTCTGCTGACCCGCGATCTGGTCGGCTACATTGAGCAGGAAATCAACCGCCGCTATCTGGAAAGAACCGGTTCCGTCCCCGAAGACGACGACTACAAGTTTTTTCGGGAAAACATGGACGACATTCTTTATGAAGAAAGCATTCTTCGCAATCTGGACAGCGCACCGCTGGAAATCGCCATGCAGATGCCGCCGCTCGGCGTATGCGTCTGCGTTAAGGTAACGGTTGAAAACGAGCCCGCCTATGCAGAACCCAAAAGAGAAAACCTAAAAAATCAAAAGACATGTACGACTTTAAGAAGCTCTCGTCCGAGAAAGTCAAGAGGCTCTGCTCGGAAGCAAAAATCAAAAGCCTGAGCGAAAACGACCTGGCCGGACTTTTCGGTTACGTCAATTCGCAATTGTTCAGACTCAACAACGCCCGCGGTCTGGACGCGGTTATGGAACGCCAATGGTGGAATGCCGCTCTGGCGCTGATAACCGAAGAAGTCAACCGCCGCGGCATTCAGCTGATGTACGTCGGGATTGAAAAAGGCAACGAAGGCAAAAGCGCCGTCGAACTTCTGAACATGGATGACGAAGACTTTCAGGTTCAGGCCTATTCGATTCTGGACATTCTCGATTTTGAGGCGTTAAAGCGCGTGGAAGCGGAAATCAAAAAGGTTTTGTCTTCCAACCCGCCGCTTTACCGGCCCTATATGGAAGAAGTGCGGCAGCAGTTGCAAAAGCGCACCGTTTTGTTGAACTAGACATATCCGAAGGCTTATGATTAATTTTGAAAACATGACGGTAGCTCAGATGAAGCATTATCTGAAGCCCGGAGCTTTGCAAAAACTGGACAATGCCGAACTCGGACAGCTGCTTTCGGCTTCCAGAGGCATTCGTGACCATTTTGCCAAAGAGCGCGGTTTGGACGCCTCTCTGGAAACGGCTTACTGGAATGCGGCCGAAAAGGAAATCGTCCGAGAGTTTCGCAACCGGAACATAAGCGTAACGGTTATGACTTTCGCTGACGTTTACAGCAGCCTCAACGAACTGCTGAAATCCGGCAACCGCGAGGCAAAAACGGCAACCCGTAAAATTATTTCGCAGTATGACACCGCTGCGCTGCTGGACATCAAAGCCGAGCTGATGGCGGTTCCCGATTGTCAAAAACTGTTCGGGGAAGTGCTCAAGCTTTTCGACGAACAAATCGGCGCCGCCCTGTCGTAACGAATTATTGACCTTAACACCCGGTATCTTTCTGATACCGGGTTGTTTTTTGGCATAGACAGAAAAAACGGTATGGATTATATTAAATCTATGAGCAAGAGTCGCGAAACCATTCTGGCCAAAATCAGGCGTAAGAGAAAAAGTTTTCTTTACGGTACGTTGATTGCGGGCGCATCGGCAGGCGGTTTCAAAGGCTGCGAAATGCTGCGCTTTGAATTGGCAGCAACCGAAATTCTGCGCTGCGAGGGCGGCTATGCCGACGACAAAAAAGCCGACCAGGAAACCAAATATGGCGTTACCAATCCGACGCTCAAACTGTTTAAGGAAAAATTTCCGGAAGAGGCGAAAGGCTTTCCGGAAACGGTTAAGGACATTTCCCGCACCCAGGCCAAAAAGATTATGCGGGTGGCTTTCTACGAACATTACAAAATAAACGAAATCCGCAACAATTCGCTGTCGGAAATGCTGCTGGACGCCGTTTACAACCATGACTACAAGACTTTTCGAAATTTTGCCAAAGAGGGATTGATTGCCGTCATGCAACTGCGCGGCGAAGACATTGAAAAACGGCCGCGCAACTGGAAAGACGTTCCGCCGTTTCTGAACGATTGCACCGACAAAGAACAGGAGGCCTTCTACAATGCCTTTGTACAGGCGCGAATCGACTTTTTCGAACAGAGCGGATATATAAAAAAATATAAGGGGCTGAAAAAGCGCGCTGCCAAGTTTGCCGGAAAATACCGCGCTTATGCGCAGAAAGCCGAAAACGTCCGGGAAAAATTCGCCGGCGGCTATCTGGCCGAAAAAAGGCAAAACCTAAGTTGGGAAACCGCTCTGCGGGCAATGCGGCAAGAACGTACTTAGCGGAAAGAAAACAAAATGAGCGTTCAGGAAGAAGAAAACTTTATTCAAAGGGTACTGGCCGGACAAGCCAGACAAAAAATCTGCCGGTTGCGCAAGGCTGCCGGCTGGAGTTATCAGGAACTGGCGGCACGCAGCGGCCTTTCGCCGGAAACGCTCAAGGCGCTGGAAGAAGGACAAAAGCCGATGACGCCTTACCATTTGCGCAAAATTCTTGATGCCTACAAATATTTTCAGGAACAACCGCTCTGAAAACATTTTCAGCGATAAACCGTTGTTTCATTCTTATCGTTCCTTTTTAGTCATACTCAGTTTTTCTACTCCTCCGTCATTCTGTCATGTTTGGGGTTGTTTTTTTATGTCATTGTCGGACTTGATCCGGCAATCCAGAGATCCCCGGAACGCACTGCGTTTGCCCGAAGATGACAGAAGAAAAAATAATATTGTCATTGCCGGGCTTGCTTTTCTTTATGTCATGTTCGGGCTTGGCCCGGACATCCATAGATTCCCCGGTCAAGCCGGGGAATGACAGAGAAAAGAAAAAGTGCCCGGGGATGACTTAGAGGGAGGAAGCACGGGAATGACAGGAGGGAGAAAAGCCTGAACATGACGAGGGAAAGAGGGAAACCGAGGAATGACGAATAAATAATTGTCATTGTCGGGCTTGACCCGACAATCTCTCGGACATCCATGAAAAAAGGCGTTGCAAAATAGCTTATAGCCTTTATAATCATTTCTGCCGACGGAAACGGTTAGACCGACGGCGGAGTGTCGAAACTCCTTATAGAGAACCGATTATAACCTCCCCATGGAGGATGACGCGAAATAAGCCGCCTTGCGGACGAATAAGCGTACTGTCTCTATACAGTTTCGAACTCCTCCGCTCTCATTTTGAGGGCGGTTTTGTTTTAACAAAACATTGAAGGAGTTGAACATAATGAATCTGATAAAATACACGTCACAATCGCAACAAAAACAGCACGCTCTGCGGCGTACTCTGGGTGTACAGTTATTTGCCTGCCGGCAAAAGCTGCGACAGTCTTTGAAACACGTTCAGGAAAAGACCGGCGTTCCGATTCGAATCATTGACCGGCTGGAAATCGGCAAAGGAGACGTTCGTTGGGGTTATGTTCTTTTACTGCTGAATTATTATGAGCGAACGATTAATTTTGCCAGGTTGCTCAAAGGCGAAAGCGGTCTTGACCGCAAAAAAGACGCTGAAAAAAGCAACGATATAGCGAGTAAAGCATAAGAGAAAAATATTGTCATTGCCGGACTTTTATTCTTTCCTGTCATGTTCGTGCTTATTTTTTTTCGTCATTGTCGGACTTGACCCGACAATCCAGAGATCCCCGGAACGCGCTATGCTTGTCCGGGGATGACATAGAGGAAGCTGCGCTCGAGAGGGACAATTTCTCTTTTGTCATTGCCGGACTTTTTTCTTCTCCTCTGTCATCCCGTACTTGATACGGGAATCTGAAGGAGATATTCGGGCCAAGCCCGAATATGACAGGGAAGAGTTCGAGGATGACAGAAGAAAAAATAATACTGTCATTGCCGGACTTGATCCGGCAACCCAAGATATCCCCGGGTCGCGCTATGCTTGCCCGGGGATGACTTAGAGGGAGGAGGCACGGGAATCTGAAGGAGATGTCCGGCTCAAGCCCAAATATGACAAGCTGTTGCTAGCTTGACCGCAACACCGGCTGTGGCAAGAACCTTTGTTGAAGCGCGTTGCTTTCTGCCTGCATATCGTGCGCAAGTGCCTTGTATTTTTTGGATTCCCGTGTCAAGCACGGGAATGACAGGAGAGAGAAGCTCGGGTTAAATCCGAACATGACCTAGAAAACAAAGCCCCGCAACGGCGAGGCTTTGTTTCAGAACAATTCTATCATAGCGCGGGCGTCGTCTGACAAGCGCTCCATTGTCCAAGCCGGCTCCCAGACAATGCGAACTTCAACCTTGCCTGTTCCCTCAACCAAGGCAACCGCGTCGGCAACCTGCTGAGGCAGAATGCCGGCGACCGGACAGCCGGGCGCGGTCAGGGTCATGGCGATAAACACGTCGCCGTTATCGCGGATTTCGATATTATAAATCAGCCCCATATCATAGACGTTTATCATGATTTCCGGGTCGCAGACGGTCTTAAGCGCTTCAACAACGTCGGCTTCGGAAGCGGTTTTTTCGTCAGCGGGTTTGGATTGCCCGGCCGTGGCGACAAAATCCTTCATCTGTTCCTGAATTTCCATTGCCCGCAGCAAGTCCGCCTCGGTTTGATTGATTTTTTCGATTTGTTCGTCCAATTTCTTATCATCTGTTTCCGACATCTGCGTAGTTCCTCAGAAAAAAGTCACGGCCTTGTTCAAAGCCTTTACAAAATTATCAATGTCTTCTTCGGTCGAATACAAGCCCAGCGAAGCGCGGGCAACCGACTCAAATCCCATGCGGTGCACCAGCGGTTCGGCGCAATGGTGTCCGGTGCGTACGGAAACGCCCTCCTTGTCGAGAATAAAAGCCAAATCCTGCGGATGAATTCCCTCGACGTTAAACGAAAAGACGCCGCCCTTGTTTTCAGCGTTGCCGATAACTTTCAGGCCTTTGACCTCCTTGAGCCGCTCATTGGTATATTTAACCAATTCCACTTCATGCGCTTCAATGTTATCCATGCCCAAATCCGACATATACTGCAAGGCCCTGCCCAGTCCGACGGCCTGCACGATGGCCGGCGTTCCGGCCTCAAAGCGTGCCGGCGGTTCTTCAAAAGTGGTATGCTGATAGGAAACCGTATCGACCATATCGCCGCCAAACTGATAAGGCGGCATAGAATCAAGGATTTCGTATCTGCCGTACAAAACGCCGATGCCGGAGGGACCATAGGTTTTATGACCGGAAAAGACCAGAAAATCGCAGCCGATGTCCCGGACATCGACCTTCTGATGCACAATCATCTGGCAGGCATCGACCAGAACCAGCGCGCCTTTGGCATGCGCCGCAGCGGTAATTTCCCTTACGGGCAGCACCGTGCCGAGAATATTGGACATTCCGGTTACGGAAACCAGTTTGGTTTTATCCGTCAGGTTATCTAAAAACTCTTCATGGATATAGCTGCCGTCATCGCCCATCTTAAAAATTTTGAGCGTGAAACCGAGTTCGTCGCGCAACATCTGCCAGGGCACCAGATTGGCGTGATGTTCCGCTTCGGAAATCAGAACTTCGTCGCCGGGCTTTAAGTTTTTGCGTCCCCAGCAGGCGGCAACCAGATTAATCGACTCGGTGGCGTTGCGGGTAAAAACAATTTCCTTCTCCGAAGCGGCATTGATGAAATCCGCAGCAATGCGGCGCGCATTTTCATATTCCGCGGTCGCCTGCTCGGACAGATAATAAGAACCGCGGTGCACGTTGGCATACTGCCCGAAATAAACCTCGTTCATTTTTTCGATAACCTGCCGCGGTTTCTGCGCCGAAGCGGCGGTATCGAGAAACGTGTTCGGTTTGCCGTTAATCAGTTCGCTTAATATCGGAAAATCTTTGCGTATTTCATAAACATCATACATCTTTTTGCTCCCGCTCCCATTTCTACCGTTTTAATGTAGATTTCGGGAAGCCTTTCTTCAACTTAACACTTCGGATATTACGCCCTTGCCCGCTCGCGGAACCATTCGCGAACCGCCGCGTCCGCAACCTTGTTAACAACGTCGTCAAGATAGGCGTCAATCAAAATCTGTTTGGCTTCTTCCCGGCCGATACCGCGCGACTGCATATAAAACAGGGTTTCCTCGTCGAGTTCGCCGCTGGCGGCGCCGTGCGAACACCTGACATCGTCGGCGAAAATTTCCAGTTCCGGCTTAACGTCGATTTCGGCCGTATCCGTCAGCAACAGCGCCTTGTGCAGCTGCGTGCCTTCGGTTTTGACCGCATGTTTGGCAATATGAATCTTGCCCTGAAAAACGCCCTTGGCGTCGCCGCCGACCACGCCCTTGACCAACTGGTGCGAAAAAGTTTCCGGCGCCAGATGTTCAATGTCGGTGGTGGTATCCAGCGTTGCCCAGCCATGCATGACATAAGCGGCGTTGACTTCGGCGGAAGCCTGCTCTTCTTTAAGCAGAACCTTGGTTTCGTTACGGCCGATGTTGGCGCCGCGCTGCAAACAAAAGGCATCATAAAAGCCGCCGCTTCTGACGCGGACCATATTCAGCGCGACATGGTTAGCCTTAAAGGCTTCGTCCTGCATTTTACAGTGACGGAATTCGGCTCCGCGTTCAACAAAGACTTCGTTGACAACATTGGCAAAATAACGCGACTTTTCGGCACCGGCATAATTATACCATTCGATTAATTCGGCTTTGGCACCGCTTTCGAGCACTATCAGATTGCGAAGATTGTAAAACAGGTTTTCGGCACCGACGCTCGTATGGTTGACCAGAATAACCGGTTTATCCAGTTTGACGTTCCGGTCGATGCGGATATAAACGCCCTCTTCCATATAAGCCGTATTCAGCGCCGCAAACGGATAATGCTCCATATCGACCAACCGACCGAGATACGGCTTGGCCTCCTGCGCAACGACCGCTTCCATAAGCGTCATAATTTCAATGCCCCGGGGCAACACCGGATAGACGGGAATAAACTGTCCGTTCAGAAAATGCAGCTGATAGCCATCGAAGGGCAAATCGACATGGACATCTATTTCCTCGCCGCAACGGCAACCTTCTTCATGACAATGACAGCCGGACGCGCAGTCTTCGCCGCGCCGGCAGTGACAGTCGTGCCCATTGCAATGATGATTTTTCCCGCATTGGGCGTCAGCACCGGCAGCAGCCGTTTCGGACAGTTCGGCCAGAAAATTCGACTCGTTCATGACAAAGTCGTCGGCATTCAAATCACGCGGTTTGGTATATTTCCAGGCTTCGGTTTTAGCCGTCGGCACCCCCTGACGGCGAAAGGCTTCCAGCCCTTTGTCCCGCAGCCCCTGAAACCAGGGAATATCTTCGCCGAAAAGCTTTACGTTTTGTATCAGACCGGCCATTTTACTTCTCTTTCACAAATTCGGCATAACCTTTTTCTTCCAATTTCAGCGCCAGATTTCTGTCACCGGAACGGACGATATGTCCGTCGGCAAAGACGTGGACGAAGTCGGGCACAATATAGTTCAGCAGGCGCTGATAATGCGTGATAACCAGCATGGAACGGCGGCCGTCCCGCAGCGCGTTGACACCGTCGGCCACGACTTTGAGCGCGTCGATGTCCAGACCGGAATCGGCTTCGTCAAGAATCGAAAAATCGGGTTTGAGAATCGACATTTGCAGCGTTTCGAGCCTTTTTTTCTCGCCGCCGGAAAAGCCGACGTTTACCGGACGCTTAATCATCTCGTTGTCTATGCCCAGCGCCTTGCCCTCTTCACGCACCATTTTGACAAAGTTCAGCGTATCCAGTTCAGGCTCGCCGCGATGTTTGCGCACGGCATTGACCGCGTGCTTCAAAAAGGTGGTCGTCGGCACGCCGGGAATCTCGACCGGATATTGCATGCAAAGGAAAATGCCTTCGCGGGCACGCTCTTCCGGCGACATGGACAGCAAATCTTTGCCTCTGAAACGGATTTTTCCGGAAGTAACCTCATATCCGGGTTTGCCGGTCAAAACATAAGAAAGCGTCGATTTTCCGGCACCGTTCGGCCCCATAACGGCATGCACCTCGCCCTCGTTGACGGTAAGGTTGAAGTTCTTGATAATTTCCCTGTCGCCGACGCGGGCGCAAAGGTCTTCAATTTCCAATAGCGGTGTTTTCGTCATTTTCTGTTCTTTCTTATACTGTCTTTTTATCCAATTCGTTCAAGCGGCGTTCTATCAGTTTCAGCTTTTCAGCCTTATAAACGGCAACCCGGTCGGCGATGCCGTAATTTTCCTTAAGCTGCTCGAGCATAATCTCAACATCGGCGGTTTCTTCAACAATGGCCGCGACGTTGTCTTTTCCGCGGTTGACATTTTTAAGAATCTCCTTGGTCAGCTCGGACATTTCCTCAACGACCATCAACATCTGCGCCTGTCCTCCCCAAGTTTGTAGGGCGCGTTTCAAAACCGGAGCCGTCATCAACCGACACTCCCTTCCAGCGAAATGTTAATCAGCTTGGCCGCTTCTATCGCAAACTCCATCGGCAGATGCTGCATAACCTCCTTGCAAAAGCCATTAACAATCAGGCTGACAGCTTCCTCTTCGCCGATGCCGCGCTGCAGGCAGTAAAACAGCTGTTCGTCGCTGATTTTGCTGGTGGTGGCCTCATGTTCGACAACCGCGGTTTTGCTGCGGTTTTCAATATAGGGCACAGTGTGCGAACCGCAATTTTTGCCAATCAGCAGGCTGTCGCACTGCGAATAGTTGCGCGCACCGCGGGCATTCGGCGCCACCCGGACCAAACCGCGGTAGGTCTGATTGGAACAACCGGCCGAAATGCCTTTGGAAATGATTTTGGAAGTGGTGTTTTTGCCAATGTGAATCATCTTGGTTCCGGTATCGGCCTGCTGCCTGTTATTGGTAATGGCCACCGAGTAGAACTCGCCGACCGAATTGTCGCCCTGCAACACGCAGGACGGATATTTCCAGGTTACGGCCGAACCGGTTTCCACCTGGGTCCAGGAGATTTTCGAATTTTCGCCGCGGCAGGCCGCGCGTTTGGTTACAAAGTTGTAAACGCCGCCCTTGCCGTCCCTGTCGCCCGGATACCAGTTCTGCACGGTGGAATATTTGACTTCGGCATTCTTCAGCACCACGATTTCGACAATGGCGGCATGGAGCTGGTTTTCATCGCGCTGCGGCGCGGTGCAGCCTTCCAGATAAGACACATAACTGTCTTCTTCGGCAACAATCAGCGTACGCTCAAACTGCCCGGTGTTCCTGGCGTTAATGCGGAAATAGGTCGAAAGTTCCATCGGGCAGCGGACGCCTTTGGGAATATACACAAAAGAGCCGTCGGTAAAGACCGCGGAATTAAGACAGGCGAAAAAATTGTCGGTATAAGGCACGACCGAGCCGAGATACTTTCTTACCAGTTCCGGATGTTCTTTTACGGCTTCGGAGATTGAACAGAAGACAATGCCCATTTCGGCCAATTTGGCGCGATAAGTGGTGGCGACGGAAACGCTGTCAAAAACCGCGTCGACCGCAACGACGCCGGCCAGCGCTTCCTGCTCTTTCAGCGGAATACCCAGCTTTTCGTAAGTTTTTAAAAGTTCGGCGTCGACTTCGTCCAGACTTTTCGGCGCGGCTTTCTGTTTAGGCGCCGAGTAATAATACAAATCCTGATAATCAATCTTTTCATAAGAAAGTTTGGCCCAGGAAGGCTCGGTCATCGTCTGCCAAAACTCAAAGGCTTTCAGCCGCCATTCCAGCAACCATTCCGGTTCGCCTTTTTTGCGCGAAATCAACCGAATAATATCTTCATTCAGTCCTTTGGGAGCCGTATCGGCGGCAATATCGGTTACAAAGCCGTATTTATACTTATCGCCGCTTTCGTCGGCGATTTCCGGTTTTTCCTTAACCATACTCTAAAATCTCCATAATCTGTTCCTAAAATTAAGGTTTTTAAAGTCAAATTGCAACCTCTATTTAACGAATCTTTAGCTTTTATGGATATAATCGCCGATATGGCTCCACCAGTTTGAGGTTTGTTATGATTTATCTGTCGGTTTTGTGCATCGTTCTGCTGGCTTATATTGCTTATCTGCATTATGCCTGGAGCAAAACCCGGCGCAGCCTCAAGGAAATGATTGTTGAAAACGACAGGCATACCACCGCCAGCAACGAAACCGGCGACGGCGACATCTATTTCAAAACCGACCTTGACTTCAACATTACCTACGTTAATGACGCCACGCTCCGAAAAACCGGCTTTAAGGCGGAAGAACTCATCGGCAAGCCGATGCCCGGCACCCTGATTGAAGATACGGACAGCCGCCGCGAAAAAATGAAAGAAAACCTTAACCGGCTGATTAAAAACCAGGCAACGCTGAACGTAGAAGGCCTGCTCTTCAAAAAAGACGGCAGTTCATTTAACGTCCGCTGCCGCAAACGCCCGATTTTGAACGAAATTCTCAAATGCACCGGCATCAGTTACCTTTGCGAGGACATTACCGAAACGAAAATCTGGAAACAAAAACTCAACACCTATGCCAGCCACGATTTTTTAATCGGCGACATTCTCAACGAAGAGGCTTTTACACAACGGCTGGAACACGACTTCAACCGCGCCAAGCGTTACAATCAGCCCTTTGCCATGCTGGTCATCGAATTGAAAGACATCTATGACTTCGCCAACAAGGGCATCAGTTTTGAAACCGGCGACACCATTCTGAAAAACGCTGCGGGATACTGCGTCACAACATTCAAAAACCCCGATACCCATATCGGACGTTTCGACAAGACCAAAATCGGCATTATTTTCAGCCGCGGCAACCGCGAAGAAGCGGCCAAAGGCGCGGAGAAGCTTTATAAATCGGTCATCGAGCAAATTCGCAGGCTGAACATTGACCAATACAATGCCGAAATGATTGCCGTTTCGTACACTGACCGCAAAAACTTCAACGACACTGCCGACAACATGCTCGGCCGCGTCCGCCGACACATCGGCAACGCGCTGCGCAGCCACCGTTACGGCATAAGATCCTCCGACAGCAAGGACTAAAACATGAAAAGACAGGCGGCCCCGGAAACAAAACTTGAAATTTATTACAGCCGGCCGAAATGTCTGGGGTGGTTTCTGGTTTATCTGTCCTGCTGTTTCGGTTTGGGCTTCCTTCCCTTTATTTCCGGATATGTTCTGAGCGGTGCGGTTTTGGGACTATTTTTCGGCGCAGCGGCCTTGCAGCATCTAATCTGTATTTTTTATACCAAACCGGGAATCATTCTCGGCAAAAACGGTTTTATCCTGAATCGTCCTTTTCGCTCCGCAGAACTCCGTTGGAATGAAATCTGCGGTTTTACGCAAATGTCGTACAAGGGCGTTTTAACTTTCCAAATCCGTTCCGGCATCGTCGCGCTGTATCTAAGCAAACCAAACAATTTTCTGGAAAAGCAGCCCCTGCCGAAAAAGCTCTGTTTTTTGGCAGAAGACAAGCTTTTCGGCTCCTGCATAAGGTTTTATTTCAACATTTATAAATATGACTACTTTCGATTTTTGACCGATTTGGAAACCGCTTACCGCCGTTTCCGTTAAAAGCCGTTCACAAAAAATTAAAGTATTGCGGGTAGACTGGGGGCTGAAGAATCGATTTATTCAGGTTAATTTATGGCCAAAAGAGTTTGGATAATATTGCTGCCACTGATATTGCTGGCCTCGGGGTGCACTTTTCACCAGGGAGGAGTCCGGCTGATTAACTTCAGCGATTTGTTCAATTCACATCCTGATTATGTTACCGTCCGCAAAGGCGATACCCTCTACAGCATTTCGCGCCGCTACAACGTGCCGATACGCGATCTGGTCGAAGCCAACGGCCTGACGCCGCCTTATACGCTGACTATCGGCCGCGTGCTGAGAATGCCGGGAGCCAGATACCATACGGTTGCCAAAGGCGACACCCTGTACAGCATATCGAAAAAATATGACGTCGACCTGCGCTCGCTGAGCCGGATTAACAGGCTGAACGAGCCTTACACCCTTGCCATCGGCCAGCGGCTGGTACTGCCGGGCAGTCTGAGCAATACGGAAACGGCTTCATACAAAGCGGCCACGCCCAAAACCACACCGAGCCGCTGGAGCTGGAAATCGTCTTCTTCAGCCAGAACAACCGCAAAAAAAACCGCCCAAAGCTCCCGAAGCAAGGCAAAACCCGTTTCCAAATACCGCAAGACGAAATTCCTGTGGCCGGTTAAGGGCTCCGTCATCTCACATTTCGGCACCATCGGCAAAGGCCGCACCAATGACGGCATAAACATCAAAGCCGCACTCGGCACCAACGTCAAGGCGGCCGACAAAGGCACGGTCGCTTATGCCGGCAACGAACTGAAAGGTTTCGGCAACCTGATTCTGATTAAGCACGACGACGGCTGGATTACCGCCTATGCCCACAATGACCGCCTGTTTGTAAAAAAAGGGCAACGGGTAGCCCGCGGCGAAAAAATCGCTACGGTCGGCTCTACCGGCGGAGTCAACACGCCGCAGCTGCATTTTGAGGTCCGCTCAGGCAAAAAGGCTCTGAATCCGACGGCTTATCTGCCCTGATGAACCAAGGCTTGCATTCGTCCGGCTTAAATACCTAAATAATAAAAAAATTTGTTAAATAAATGACTTTAGACTCTTGTTAAGAACGGAGTTTGGTGTATAGTCATTGCAGTTTGTTAATAATTAGGAGAAAAAAATGTTTATCAGTGAGGCTTTTGCTCAGGCAGGCGACGCAGCCGCGGCGCAGGGTTCGGTTTACGGAACTCTGATTCAGCTGGGACTTATCTTTGTCATTTTCTATGTTCTGCTCATTCGTCCGCAACAGAAGAAAATCAAACAGCACGAAGCCATGCTCATGGCAATCAAGAAGGGCGACAAGGTCATTACCGGCGGCGGTATTTACGGCAAAGTCGTCAAAGCCGAAGACGGCGGCATGGAACTGGTCGTCGAGATTGCCGACGGGCTGAACGTCACGGTCAACCGCGCAACCATCCGCGACGTGGTAAACGAAGAAAACTTCAAACCGGCAAAGATTGAAACCAAACCGGCCAAAAACAAAGCCGCCAAACCGGCTAATTCAAATGCTCAAGAAAAGCACAAAAAGTAATTTATCAAGAGGCTTTAGTTATGTATAAACTGTCACGAACCAGAATTTTCCTGATTCTTGCCATTTGTGTCATCGGCATCTTTTTTGCCATACCAAATATGATGAAGGATCCCTCCTCCCTGCCGAAATGGTGGCAGCCGGTTAACCTCGGACTTGACCTGCAGGGCGGTTCAAACCTTTTGCTGGAAGTCAAACTTGACGACGTTCTCAAAGACAGAATGTCAACGGTTGAAGATTCCGCGCGCCAGCTTTTGCGCGAGAACAAAATCCGCTATCAGAATCTGAGCGCCGGTTCCGAATCGGTCAAGGTAAAAATCGAAAACCTGAATTCCCGCAATCAGGCGCGCGGCCTGTTTAAGAAAATAGACAACGGCATTCTGGTTGAAGAGAATGAGGACGGTACGCTGGTCATCAAATACAGCGAAGCGGCTTTGAACGAGCTGCGCCTGAAAGTCGTCGACCAGTCGATTGAGATTGTCCGCCGCCGCATTGACGAACTGGGCACCAAAGAACCGGTCATTCAGCGCCAGGGAACCGACCGCATTGTCGTTCAGCTGCCGGGTTTGCAAAATCCGGAATATGTCAAAACCCTGCTCGGCAAGACGGCAAAGCTGTCGTTTCACATGGTTGACAGCCGGTCGACCGCTGCGGACGCCCGCCGCGGCAAGCTCGGCAGTTCATCCCGCCTGATCAAGGGCGAAGGCGGCGAAACTTATGTCATCAGCCGCAAACCGGTCGTCGGCGGTGAAAATCTGGTTGACGCCCAAGCTGCTTTTCAGGAAGGACAGCCGGTTGTCAGTTTTAAATTCAACACCATCGGCGGCAAAAAATTCGGCGAGGCAACCAAAAACAACATCGGCGAAAGACTGGCCATCGTATTGGATAACGAGGTCATTTCGGCCCCGGTCGTTCAAAGCGCCATTACCGGCGGCAGCGGCATCATCTCCGGCAACTTTACGCTGGAATCGGCCAATGACCTGGCTTTGCTGCTTCGTTCGGGCGCCCTGCCCGCCCCGCTTGAGGTTTTGGAAGAAAGAACCGTCGGCGCAGGTCTGGGTTCGGATTCTATCCGCGAAGGCATTACCGCCTCGATTATCGGTTTGATTGCGGTTATCGTCTTCATGGTTCTGGCCTACGGCCTGTTCGGCATTTTCACGACCGTAACCGTACTGATGAACCTGTTCCTGATGCTCGGCGCACTGAGCTTTATGGGCGCAACACTGACGCTGCCCGGCATTGCCGGTATTATACTGACCATCGGCATGGCGGTCGACGCAAACGTGCTGATTTTCGAGCGCATGCGCGAAGAAGTCAAAAACGGCCGTTCCACCAAGGACGCCGCCGAAGCAGGCTTTACGGAAGCATGGGGTACGATTGTCGACTCCAACCTGACCACGCTGGTTGCGGCCTTCGTGCTGTTTTATTTCGGCACGGGTCCGGTCAGAGGCTTTGCGGTTACGCTGGCCATCGGTATCGCGACTTCAATGTTTACTTCCGTAACCGTAACCAGATTAATCATTGCCAGCTGGCTTAACAAGTATAAGCCGACCAAGCTGCCGATTTAAGACGAGGAATTGCAGAAATGATGAAAATTTTCAGTTGGGTAACCAAAGATACGACCATTGATTTTATGGGCGCCCGCAAATTGACTTATGTGCTGTCTATCGGCATGTTTGTTCTGGCTATTGCCTGCATTGCCTTTAAAGGCTTTAATTACGGCATTGACTTCTCCGGCGGCATTTTGATTGAGCTGAAAGCCGAAGATAAAATCAACGTCGAGGAAATGAGAAACAAGCTTGACCATATTGATCTGGATGACGTCAACATTCAGACCATCGGCGAAATCGGCGACGAAGTCATGATCAGGGCACAGGCCAAAGGTTTGGACGAAAAAGAACAAATGGCCGCCGTCAACGAAATTAAATCAACCCTGGGAGCTGATTATGAGTACCGCAAAGTCGAACTGGTCGGCCCGCAGGTCGGCGACGAGCTGAAAAAGGACGGTATTATCGCCTCAGTCATCGCCATTTTGGCAATTACGGCCTATATCTGGGTTCGTTTTGAATGGCAGTTTGCCCTTGGCGCCTGTCTCGGACTAATCCACGATATCGTTATCACAGTCGGCCTTCTGTCATTGTTTGACATGGATTTCAGCCTGACGACGGTAGCGGCAATCCTGACGCTGGCAGGTTATTCGGTCAACGATACGGTCGTTACTTATGACCGCATCCGAGAAAATCTGCGCAAATATAAGAAAATGCCGCAATATGATTTGCTCAACAAAAGCATTAACGATATTTTTTCCAGAACGATTTTGACCGGCCTGACAACGCTGCTGGCTTCGACCGCACTGTTAATCTGGGGCGGCGACGTTCTGAGAAGCTTCTCGTTTACGCTGGTTTGGGGCATTATCATCGGTACATATTCGTCAATTTATGTATCGGCGGTATTCCTTAACTTCTTTGACCTGAGGAAACAACCTGATGAAAAGGTTCTGAATCCGTTCGGAAACATTTAAGAAGCCTTTTATTAAGCCCCTCATTTGAGGGGCTTTTTCTTTATCATGTTCGACCTTTTTTTCTATGTCATGTTCGGCCTTGAGCCGGACATCTCTTTCCTTGATTGTCGGATCAAGTCCGGCAATGACAGTATTATTTTCTTCTGTCATCCCCGGACAAGCGCAGCGCGTTCCGGGGATCTTTGGATATTCGGATCACACGCTCAGCGTGACGCTACGGTTGGATGTCCGGGGCAAGCCCGAACATGACAGAAAGAAAAATAAGCACGGCAATGACAATATTTTTTTCTTATGCTTTACTTTTAATATCGTTGCTTTTTTGTATGACAAAAATAAATATGGTTCCATCATTGGTAGACAGAAAAATTTGTAGTTTCATTAATA